>Ga0070727_10000295_pt1 | contig 66724 bp, 53 predicted proteins | sample tdAd472_FD_66722 | JGI IMG/M metagenome (GOLD analysis project Ga0070727, IMG submission 66722) | Marine sediment microbial communities from the Atlantic coast under amendment with organic carbon and nitrate - tdAd47.2 | ecosystem: Environmental > Aquatic > Marine > Coastal > Sediment | place... | reverse complement strand
TTTGGGAGGTTGAAAGACTGGCGGCGTGTGGCAACGCGATACGACAGATGCCCGAAGGTCTTCCTGTCAGCCATCGCCCTGGCCGCTCTCGTCATTTACTGGCTATGAGTCCTGATCCTAAAGCCGTTGAATTAAGTCGAGTGTTTCGGAAATGGCGTCTGGCGTGATGAAACACAGATCACGTCTAAGTATTTGAACCACTCAATGCGCCTCACCAGCTTCTTATTCTAAGGGGCCTCCATTTTTGTATTTACATATCCCCGTGTTGGGCGCCATGCCTCCAATTAAGGGGGTATAGCATCCAAAATTCCAGGGGCACCCCCAGACCGCTAGAACCTGAGTTCGAATTTCTCATGACCAAAGTCCTGCCCATTTATTCTGAGCGAAATGGCATGTTCACCTGCGTAATATTTACGTGTCGTGATCGGGCGTATGGGATGCCGTCGTGTTTCCTTCAATGTTTCGCCTGGTTGCAAAGTCAACTGTTTCCATTTGAAAACCTTTGGCGCAGCCGTGTCGTTCGCTTTGCGATGATGGATCACATAGTCAATAATGAGCTTTTGTGGCCGCGTGGCTGAAGAAGTGCAGGTGAATTGAAACTCCAATGCCTCCCCCATTGTGACGATTGGCGTTTTAACGCGGATTTTCAGTGACTTGATCTTTGGAGGCAAAACGCCAAACACGGCCAGAGTTTGACTGTGCCCCTGCTTGATCAAACTCCGGCAGGCATGGCGGATTAGTTTTTCCCGATTTTTCGAGGCATTCGTCATCCATTCGCCGGCAATTTTGGAAACAAGATCAGGGTGGTCTTTTGCAATGTCATTCAGGTGGTTCGCCACCGAGCGTCTTACATACTCAGAAGGGTCATCCCGCAAGGTTTCAAGGATAGGAATTGTTTTGGTTGGATCTGCCACCAAGGCATGCAATCGCATCCCCCACGGCAAACGTGGTCGGGAGCCTTCAGTTGCCAATCGACGCACGTGTTCGTTGTCGTCGTCAGCCCATGTACGCATCGTCCTGAGCGCGCGGCCCGGATCGGCAGCAATAAAGGGGCGGACATCAAACTCTGACGTCCCCCGCATCGTGATCTCTCGAAGGGTTTCCAACGAATTATCAAACGCATCCAGTCCAGAGCGCCCCACCACATCCGTAAGCGGCCAGACGCCCCAACCGCGCATGCCGTCGGCATCACTGCTTTTGCTTGCGCTTGTAAGTTTGTCGGGGTGCAGCATCCCTACAAGTATTTTGTTACGATCCAAAGTGCTCTCGGGAAGCACGTCCAGCATATGATCTGAGATCAGATTTACGCGTTCCTTTAGTTCGAGTGGATCCAAGTGAGGTGTGATCGATGCGACGAAGGTATCCGCATCAAACCCTTCCAAAGACCTGCCAAGATGGAACGCAATTAGGCGCACCACATCGTCAGACATCAAATTTTTGAACGGTTCCAAGAGGTTTCCCTTCGTCTTATCAAACGCATCACTAATTCCGCAAATTTGCCCTTTAAGCGGCGCCAAACGAACTCACAATCGGGCAATGTTCCACAGCGGGATCATCGCTTTCTGCATCAAAACGCATCACCATGAAATACTGACCCGCCGCCTCTGATTTTTGGGCCAGGGCGAATACGGCATCGGCTTTTTCTTGGCTTTCCCAATGGATGACGTCCAAATATGTCCCATCTGAGCGGCGCACCAGATTGCGGGACAAGAATCCATCCTGCGCATCCAGGAATTCTGCCTGAAATACTTCAGAGGCCGATGTCAGTTCTTGTTCGGTTTTCCCGTCAGCCAATTTGATCTGCGCCAGCTCGATAACTCTGCGCGTCATTCCTATCGTCCTTTGCCGATGAATCGTTGCCTGCCAACCCTATTCACAAATGTGACAATAAATGGCATATTTGTTCTATGAAGGCGCTGACACGCTTGGATCGACTGGATCGTCTTGAAAGTTGGCTCAAATCGGATGAGCTGCTCATCCTTCGTGATGCGGCGGAAGAACTTGGCGTAAGCATTCGTACGATTAACCGCGACATCGAACTCTTGCGGGAAAGAGGTGTACCTGTCGAGGGGGACAGGGGCCGTGGTGGCGGCGTGCGGCTTCACAGTCATTGGGGTGTCGGGCGTGTGTCTTTCACCTACAAAGAAGCAATAGACCTTCTTGTCGGCATCGCCATGAGCGAACAAGCCGATCAGTCCATGCAGATGGGGCAGTCGCGTTCAATACGGCGCAAACTAATGGCGTCATTCTCACACGCCGATCAAGCCCGGATAAACAAGTTTCGTGAACGGATCAGAACAGGATCACCTTCGTCCGCCATGTCACGGAGCACCTATGAATCCGCGACCCAACAAGTTAGCGGCCCATTGAAAGAAGCATTTTTGCTTCAGAAAAAGGCGAATATTACCTATTTCGACGCGCATGGCAGAAAAACCAATCGCAACGTTGATGTCCATTACCTCATCCTCAACCCTCCTATCTGGTACGCGATGTGTTGGGATGACTTGCGCCAGGATATCCGAAGCTTTCGCTGTGACCGGATGCACCAAGTCGCCCTGCAACCCCAGGGATTTGAGTTGCGCCCCTGGTCAGATTTCCAAGTTTCAATGGAAGGTAACCCAACCGAGAAGATCTAGGGCCATGACCCATTAATCCTGCGGCGCTGCCAACGGCGACAGTCGCAAGTTCGGATCGTTTTCGAACTTTCGTTTACGGCTGACGTCGTTGAAAAACTCGGTTTGTTCGGGGGCCAGATCGCTGACTTAATGAACACCTTGATGTTGGGGATTGATCATCATGCCAAAATTGGAAGCCCAAAAACAGTCATGTCAATCAGCGGCGTTGCGTTCATAGCCAGGCACCGCCCTCGGGGCAAAACACTGCATTGCAGGGGGCATGTGACGTGCAACTGACTGGCTTGCGTTATCCAGATCTCGTCTGAATCCAGATTGTTTTTGTCTGAAGGTACTGATCAAGGGCCTCTGTGCCGTTGTCGCGGGCGAGCGAGCCGGATTGTTTGTAGCCACCAAAGGGTGTTTTGATGTCTCCTTCAGAGAAGCCGTTAACCGAGACGGTGCCACAGGGCAGTGAACGGGCCATGTGGAGGGCCTTGTCGATATCTTGTGTGAAGACAGAAGCATGCAGGCCGTAATCCGTATCACTGGCAACGGCTAAAGCCTGCTCTGCCGTGTCAAACGGCATGATTCCAAGGACGGGGCCAAAGATTTCCTCTCGTGCGATTTTCATGTCGGGCTGAACGTTTTGAAACACAGTCGGTTCGATGAAATATCCCGGCAAGCCGCTGCTGCCGCCCATGACCATCTTGGCCCCTTCATCGATGCCTGATTGAATGTACTCCATCACCATGGTCTTGTGGTCCTTGGTGATCATGGATCCAATATCCGTGGCCGGGTCCAAAGGGTCACCCAGCGTGAAGGACTTCACCCGCTCGACAATGCGACCCGTAAACTCCTCTACCAGGGGTGCCGCAATAAGCTGGCGCATATTGGCAGAGCAGTTCTGACCGCCATTCCAAAACGCCGACATGGCGGCATGTTCGATCAGGTCATCGTCAAGTATTGCGTCGTCAAGCACAATGAACGGGCTTTTGCCGCCCATTTCCAGCCCAACGCCTTTGAGGTTGCTGTCACCAGAATAGCGCATGAACATACGGCCGACTTCGGTAGATCCAGTGAAGGACACAGTGTCGATGTCATTGTGTAGACCAATCGCCTGACCTGCGGTTTCACCGAAACCCGGAAGGATATTGATCACCCCGTCTGGCACGCCCGCCTCTTGCATCAACTCTGCCAAGCGAATGACGCTAAGCGGGGTCTGCTCGGCCGGTTTGATGATCGCAGAGCAGCCGACAGCAAGGGACGGCGCGATTTTCCAGGCGGCCATCACAAGCGGAAAGTTCCACGGCAGGACTGCCCCCGCGATGCCTGCGGGCTCCTTGGTGATCAGTGCCAGCGCGCCGGGACCGGTTGGGGCGATTTTGCCAAAGGTCTTGTCGGCAAGTTCTGCGTACCACTGAAAGAAATTCGGAACTTCTCCGCCAATCTCATCCATGCAATCGTTGATGGTTTTGCCTGTGTCCAGACTTTCCAGTACCGCCAGTTCATGGGTGTGTTCACGCACCAAAGCTGCGATTTTCAGCAGGATTTCCTTGCGATGCTCTGGCTCTGCCCGGGACCAGGTTCCCGCGTTGAACACCCGGCGCGCAGCCGTCACAGCGCGATCAACATCTGCCGCTTTGCAATGGGCAACCCGCGCCAGCACCTGGCCCGTTGCCGGGTTGGTCGTTTCAAAGGTTTCGCCATCAACGGCGTCACAGAAGGCGCCGTCAATAAAGGCTTGCCCGTTTGGTGTTAGCCTGGCAGCGATGGCTTGATACTCGGCGTGCGATAGCGTCATGAATTTCTCCGGTGATCTTAACGGCGCAGTGTGCGCGCGAATGTGCGAATATCGTCGAGCAGCATCTGGGGTTCCTCCATCGCGGCGAAATGACCGCCGCGCGGCATCTCGCTCCAATGCTGGATGTTATAGATACGCTCGGCATAGGAACGGGGCGGCCAGCGCAACATCTCTTTGGGAAAGACGGCACAACCCGTAGGAACCTCAACACGGCGCCCTTCAGGCGACAGAATGCGCCCGCCTTCTTCGCGCCGCCCGTAATAAATCCACGATGCGGAATTGAAGGTTCCAGTGGTGATATAGATCATGATGTTGGTAAGAAGTTCGTCCTTACTGTGCGCCTGCTCGATGCCGCCGACAGGCACGTCCGACCAGTCGTGGAACTTCTCAACCAGCCACGCGGCGATGCCGACGGGGCTGTCCATCATCGCGTAGCTAAGGGTCTGGGGCCGTGTCGCCTGTTGCGTGCGATAGCCGTTCTGCATGATCTGATCCTGATCAAACTGGGCGTCCCACGCGGATTCTTCTGGGGTTTGCGGGCCATCAGGATGACGCATCGTCAGCACATTGATATGGATCGCAGAGCAGGCGGGCGCATGGTCATAGCCCAGCCACGAACAAATCGCCCCGCCCCAATCGCCACCCTGAGCGAGGTAACTGTCATAGCCCAGTGTTTCGGTCATCAAGGAGTTCAAGACACCCGCCATTTTGCGCGGCCCATAGGGGCGCGGTGGCCGACCGGAAAAGCCAAAGCCAGGCAGCGAGGGTGCGATGACGGTGAACGCATCCTCAATATTGCCACCAAACCGTTCCGGGTGTGCAAGCGGTTCGATCAGGTCGTAAAATTCCGCGACCGAACCGGGCCAGCCATGGCTGATCATCAAGGGCATCGGGTTGGGTCCGCTGCCGTGTTCGTGGATGAAGTGCATGTCGATGCCATCCACGGGCGCGCGGAACTGCGCAAAGCTGTTGATCCGCGCTTCGGCGGCACGCCAGTCAAACCCATCGACCCAATAGGCACAAAGCGCGCGCATGTAGTCGAGGTTTGCACCATAGTCCCAGCCACCGTCGTCGGGCATCTCATGCCAAGGGTAACTGGCGACGCGCGCGCGGATTCTATCCAACACCGCGTCAGGGACGTGGAACTGGAACGAATTCACATTCGAATTGCCGTCAGATCGGTCTTTCAAAGTGTTGGCTTCCCCGAATTACGCAGCACATTGATTGGCGGGTTCTTGATTTTGATAGCGGATAAACGCGGGTTGTTGAGAGAGACAGGTGCGGCATTTCGAAGGGACAGTTCAAATCGCAGGCCCGACAAATCACGCAAGCAAGGCCTTCACTTCTTCGGCGATAATTTTGACTCCGTCCTCAAGTTTGGAAACCGGCACATAGGCAAAGCCAAGCCGGAAGCTGCGGTTGTTGTCGTAATTGAGGTAATAGTCGCGGCCACGGTCGATCAGCACGCCTTTGCGTTCCAAACGGACCGCCAATTCGGCGCCGTCAAAGCCTTCGGGCGCGGTCAGCCAAAAAGACGTTCCCCCCTCGGACGCGGTGCGTTCCAGCATGCAAAGATGCTTTGTCAGGGCCGTATCCATCGCGTGCCAGCGGGTTTTGTAGCGTCGTTCAATGTTGCGCAGATGGGCGTCGTAATGGCCCAGCTGAAAAAACAGCGCGACGATTTCCTGCACAATTGTCGGCGGATGGCGCATCATCACGCCGCGCGCAACGCGGGCTTCTTTGATGATGTCGCGATGCGCAACAATAAAGCCCAACCGGATGCCCGGAGACACGGTTTTCGACAGGCTGCCGACATAGATCACGCGACCGGATTCATCCATTGAGTACATAGAGGGCGAGGATTTGGCGACATAATTCATCTCGGCCTCGTAATCATCCTCGATGATCAGAAAGTCCTTTTCGGTGGCCGCATCAAGCAGTTCTTTGCGCCGCTCCTCGCTCATCGTGACCATGGTGGGGAACTGATGGCTGGGCGTCGTGAACACCAATTGAGCGGCGTCGGGAATCTCGGACGGGATGATGCCGTTGCAGTCGATTGGTACGCCCACCAAATCGCTACCAGCCATGCGAAACGCATTGCGCGCCCCAAAAAACCCGGGGTCTTCAAGCGCAACAGGTTTGCCTGTGTGGGCAAAGATCGACCCCAGAATGAACAGCGCATTTTGTGAGCCGAGGGTGATGAGGATTTCATCTTCTTCCGCGTAAATTCCCCGGACGTTCAGCAATCGCTGGCGCAATTGCTGGATCAGTTGCGGGCTGTCGCTTTCGACGGAATCGCTGGCCCAGACAGGCATGGTCTTGCGCCCCAATGCTTGCCGCGTGCATTCACGCCAGCCATCAACGGGAAAAAGATCAGGATCGATCTGATTATAGATGAACGGATAAGGATAGGCGTTCCAGTCCAGCGGATTGACCACTGGCATAAGGTCGTTCGCGGGAAATCTGACCGGGCAGGGTTGCGATGCCCTTTTGGCCGCGCTGTCCTGGCTTTGCGCCTTTTGCAGGGCCGCCATTTGCGGATTCACGAAATAACCGGACCTGTCGCGCGATACCAGATATTCCAGATCGACCAGCCGGTTGTAGGCGACGAATACGGTGTTTCTGGACACGCCAAACTGTTCGGCCAATTCGCGGCAGGACGGCAAAGGCCGGTCAGCGGCCAAGGACTCTGACATAATTGCCGCGCTCACAACCTCACAGATCTGGTCGCGCAGGCTAAGACCAGAAGCCTCGGGCAATTTCAGGAATCTTGGCGTGGTTGATGTCAACCGACCCTCCATCACGGTGTTGTGCAAACCCTAGCGCGAACGCTTTGCAATGTGTCAGGTCAAATTCTATCTGTCCCGTACATTCGGATCATCTGTCACTTTCTTTGAAAAAACACGCGGTGAAAGATGCGGCCAAGAAAAATCCATTGAACGGGAGATGAGAGACATGAGGATAACATCAATATGCAAAGTGCTGTGCCTGGCGTCGGCCACGGCGCTGATGGCGCAGACCGCTATGGCGGAAAAAGTATTAAAACTTGGGACAGTGGGCTTCCTTGGCATGCCGATTGGCGATGCGATTGATCAGGCACTGATTCCGACGCTGGAGGAAGTTTCGGGCGGCAAGATGACGATCGAACCGCATTACCGCAGATCGCTCTGTTCCGAGCAATCCTGTGGTGAGCAGGCCAACCAAGGCTTGCTGGCGCTCTGGACCAGCTCGACCGCGAACTTTGGTAATTTCGGCACGGCTTTGGCGATTTTCGACCTGCCCTATATCTTCAAAAGCATCGAAGACGCAGATCGCATTTCTACCGAATGGCTGGCGAAAAAGCAGTGCGATATCGCGGCTGAAGAAGCAGGCCATGTCTGTCTGACGGTCTATTCAAGCGGCGGGTTCCGCCAGCTTGGCAATGCGCATGGTCCCGTGCACGAACCCGCTGATATGGCCGGCATCAAATGGCGCGTGACCAAAAGCCCGATTGAATACACGCTGGTAAAGAACTGGGGTGCGGTGCCTGTACCTTATGACTGGTCACAGCTCTATCAGGGTCTGCAAACCGGCGTCGTCTCTGGCCAATATGTTGCAACGCCGTGGCAGCATGTCGCCAAATTGCACGAAGTCGCCAAGTATTTCACCGAGATCGGTGGATCATGGTCTGGCAACCAATTGTCCATCGACAAACGCCAGTATGATGCGCTGAGCGATGAGGAAAAAGAGTGGCTGCACACAGCTGCAGAGGCTTTCGGTCAGAAGGTACAAGAACTTGACCGCGCCTGGGTGGAAGCTGGTGAAGCCGAAATCAAAGCTTCGATCAATGAATGGTACGTACCGACGGATGAAGAAATGACCAAATGGCGCGCAGGCGCGATCGATGCCTGGCTGAACGCGAAGGGCAGCTTTGATCCGGCAACTGCCCGGCGCGTCCTGGAAGAGCAAGGGATGACCGGTTTCATCGCACAGCTTGAGGACGCCGGCGCCCTGTAAGCGACGCGGTAAATCAAACAAACAAGTGGCGCGGATAGGTTTCGCGCCACTTACAGCGTTTGAAGATTGACCTAAGGCATCCTGTATCAAAACGCGCTTTCCAGATCAGCATCAAGCTGATTTGAATGCAAAGAAGGCGGGTTCGGGCTTAACGCGAAGCGCGTCGGTGTCTTTACGGCTGATCATTCGGTCACAAACTGATAGGACTTCCCGCCCATGGAAAGCGTCATGCTTTTGATCATTCTGGTCGTGCTCATCATGATGGGGGCGCCGGTCGGGTTCACGATGATCCTGATCCCTGTGGTGTATATTCTGATCACCGATGCCGCGCCGATGATCCTGATCCCAAGCCAGATGTTCAGCGCGATTGACTCGGTTCCGTTGACTGCGATCCCGTTCTTCATGTTGACCGGCGAATTGATGACAAGCGCGACGATCACGGATCGTTTGGTCGAACTCAGCCAGCGCCTGATTGGCCGGATGCGCGGATCCTTGGCGCAGGCCAATGTATTGGTCAGCATGTTCTTTGCCGGGATGAATGGGTCAGTTGTGGCTGATACCGCAACCGTCGGATCGCTGATGATCCCTTCCATGAAAAAGGCCGGATATCCGCCCGCCTTCGCAGCCGCGATCACCGCAGTCAGCTCCACAATCGGCGGCATCATCCCGCCGTCGATCATGATGATCGTGCTGGCCAACGCAGGGGGCATTTCGGTTGGCGCGCTATTCGCCGGAGGCATCGTTCCGGGCCTTCTGATCGGCCTGTTGTTGATGGTGATCAACTATATCATCGCCCGAAAGCATAATTTTGAACGCAGCGAGGAACCATTCAGCCTGAAGGCCATCGCTATCGTCGGCTATAAATCCTCGTTTGCTTTGCTGATCCCCATCGTGCTGGTCGGATCCGTTGTGTTTGGCATTGCAGGTGTGGTCGAGGCGGGCGCGTTGACTGCTACAATCGCCTTGTTGGTGGGCCTGTTTGTTTACCGCACAATAAACTGGGACAACTGCCAAAGCGCCTTTGTCCGGGCTTTTCGAAATTCAGCGATGGTGTTCATCATCATTGCCGCTTCTGGCCCGTTCAGCTGGTTGTTGACCTCGCTTGGTGCGATTGGGCAGCTAGAGGATTGGCTGCTTAGCTACACGGAAAACCCGTTGGTGTTTGCGCTGGTGCTGGTCTTGTTCATATGCCTGTTGGGCATGGTGATGGACTCGGCGGCCAATATCATCGTTGTTGGCCCGGTTCTCGTCGATGTGATGGTGAAAGCAGGTTACGCGGATGTGCAGGCAGCATTGGTCGTGGTGGTCGGTTTTCTGATTGGGTCTGTAACGCCGCCAGTCGGTGTCGCATTCTTTACCGCCGGGGCAATTGCCAAAGTTCGGTTGGAAAAGGTCGCCGTGGCGATGCTGCCCTACCTTGTCGCATTGTTCGGGTTGCTGTTCGTGCTGATCATCGTACCGGACATCACCATGTTTCTGCCGCGCGTTTTGGGGTTCTCGCAATGATGACGGATTGGAGCCTTGCTTTGGACCATGCGATTGCAGGGGGGTCATTCTAATGCTGTCCGCCGCTGTCTTCATCGACCGACTGGTTCGCAGGATTCTGACCGCGTTCTGTGCGATCTTCCTGTTCCTCATGGTCGCCTTCACGGTCTATTCCGTCGTGATGCGCTATGTCTTTCTGAACCCGCCCGTCTGGGGCGACTTGCTGACCGTGCTCAGCAATATCTGGCTGGTCTTCCTTGCATTGGCGCTGACGGTCAGAGACCGCGACCACATCGCACTGGACCTCGTCTATACGTGGCTGCCAATAAAGGCCGCCTTCGTGGTGCAACAATTCTGGTCCATTGTGATTTTCGGGCTGGGTTTGATCATGATCATCTACGGGATCGAGGCCGTGTCGACCATGGGCGGCAAATACTGGGAGATGTGGTATTTCGCCTGGGAAGACGGCGGGTTCGTGTTCAAGCCGAATTACATGCCCAAAAAATACGCGATCTCTATCGTTCCGATTTCAGGTGTGCTTGTCAGCATCGCGGCACTGGCCTCGGTTATAGAAGACTGTGTACGGTTCAAAACCGGCACTTATCAAACCGCCAGTGAGCTAGACGAACATATGGCTGGATAACACCAAAGCAGCCATCGATGCAGGCAATGCGAATGGGCATTAACTCCTGCAACCCGGTAACTGCCCCGGTTTCCGCCCGCGTCGGTTCCCGGTCGAAACTGCCGTTGGTGCAGGGATCGATTAATTGATTCTGAATTCAGGCGGCACCAAATCACACCTTAGGCCAAACGAGAATACGAGCTTTGAAACACGGCCCAACCAGGCCGCAAGAATTCCCATTCTTAGGTATCCATCCCACAAGGCGGGCTTACCCGAGTCATCCTACGAACCGCATCAGGTCAAACAACACACCGTGCTAAACCCACCGCGGTTGGTCGCGGCGAATATGAGTAAAAAGCTTGTAGAAGACAGAGCGGCAGGCACATATACATGCGATGTGCGACCTCGTAGCTCAACTGGATAGAGCAACGGCCTTCTAAGCCGTAGGTTCTGGGTTCAAGTCCTAGCGGGGTCGCCAATATCCTGCCGTCGATGTTCTGATTGGCAAACAATAATGTAAATCGACCGATGCTATCCTTGGCGTGGTGGTTTGTATCAAGGTGCATGGGGGCTGTTGGCCGGGCGCGGCCCGTCCGCCGTTCAGCCAGCGGAGAGGGGGCGTGACCTGAACATCCTTATCGTCCACGCCCACCCGTCCGAGCGTAGTTTCAACGCGACGCTTAAGAATTGCGCAGTCCGTGTGTTGGGGGCGGCGGGCCATCAGCTGCGCCAGATCGACCTGTGCGCGCACGGCTTTGATCCGGTGATGGCGCGCGATGAATGGCACACCTATTTCACCAAGCCCGAAAAGAACCGCGCCGCCGTTCAGGACCATATCGACGCCTTGATCTGGGCCGAGGCGCTGTGCCTGATCTACCCGACCTGGAACTACGGCCCGCCAGCAATCCTGAAAGGCTGGTTCGAGCGTGTCTTTCTGCCAGGCGTGGCCTTTGAAGTGCCTGACGGCAACTCGAACCGGATCAAGGGCAAGCTGACCAACATCCGCCAGTTGATTGTCATCACGACTTCGGGCTCTCCCTGGTGGTGGATGCGCCTGATCGGCGATCCGGGGCGGGCGATGATCCTGCGCGGCATGCGTGGATTGTTCCACCCGCGCTGCAAGCGGACGTGGCTGCAACTGCATTCGATGGACCGCGCCACCGAGGTTGACCGAGCCCGGTTTCTGCTGCGGGTCGAGGGCAAACTGCTGGCCCTCTGAGCGGGGCTTGGGGGCTGAACCTACTCCCTTGGGGGCGCACCACCTTCGAAGGAATTGCCACCGTGGTAATCGCAGGGGTCCTCTTGCATTTGCAGATGCAGCCCGTCGCCGGAATAGGGGTGCGCGCGCGCCAGATCCTCGTCGAAGTTGATCCCCAGTCCGGGCAGATCCGGCGGGATCACATAACCGTCTTCCCAGCCAAAACTATGCCCGATCAAATCGCCATGGAACCCGCCGCCAGTGCCGATCGTTTCGGCGATCAGCAGGTTCGGGATCGATGCGGCAAGCTGGATATTCGCCGCCCATTCCACCGGCCCGGCGTAAAGATGCGGGGCCATTTCGGCGTTGAACACTTCGGCCATGGCGGCGATCTTCTTGACCTCCCAAATCCCGCCCGCGCGACCCAGTGCCGGTTGCAGGATCTTCACCCCGCTCAAACGCAGCAACGCTCCGAATTCGGCCTTGGTGGTCAGACGCTCTCCGGTGGCCAGCGGCACGGGCTGCCCGGCTGCCACGGCGGCGAACTCAATCAGATTGTCGGGCGGCACGGGTTCTTCGTACCAAAGCGGATTGTAAGGCGCGATGGCGTTACCCAGCCGGATCGCGCCGGGCGTGGTGAACTGCCCATGGGTGCCAAACAGAAGGTCGGCCTTGTCGCCCACAGCCGCGCGAATTGCCGCGCAGGTCGCCACTGAGATCGAGATATCGGGCATCGAGGGCTGATGCCCGCCGTGGATCGTATAAGGCCCCGCGGGGTCGAATTTCAGCGCTGTAAATCCATGATCCGCAACCATCTGCGCGGCCACATCGGCGTGATCCTCGGGCGAGGTCCAGAAGCGTTTCAGATCCGATCCCGGCGCGGGATAGAGGTATGAATACGCCCGGATACGCTCATTCACCCGCCCGCCAAGCAGCGCATGCACCGGGCGATCCCGATCCTTGCCGAGGATATCCCAGCAAGCAATCTCCAACCCCGAAAACGCCCCCATCACGGTCAGATCCGGGCGTTGCGTAAAACCGCTGGAATAAACACGGCGGAACATCAGTTCGATATTCTCGGGGTTCTCGTCCAACATGTGGCGTTCGAACACATCCGCAATAACAGCACGCATCGCGTCCGGGCCAACGGAACTTGCATAGCATTCGCCATATCCAACGACGCCGGTGTCCGTAGTCAGCTTTGGAATAATCCAATACCGCCCGCCCCAGCCCGGCGCCGGGGGCGCCACGACAAAAACCTCAAGATCACGCAGTTTCATGAAGCGCCTCCCCCGGCCATCATTGACCCAAAAATATCCCCGCCGGAGGCTTCTTTCGCCGCGAAGCGGCCCCGGTCGACGCCAAAGGCAGGGAAACCTCTAACCCTCATCAAACAGGATCACATTGCGGCGCGCGCCACCGGCTTTTGCGTCGATGATGGCGGCATTGATCCGATCGAGCGAATATGTGGCTGAAACCAACTCATCCAGTTTCAATCGCCCTTGCCCGTAAAGATCAACCAGCCAGGGAATGTCGCGCGACAACACAACGTCACCCATTTTCGAACCGACCATGCCCTGCCCAACAGCCGCAAAGTTGACCGGGATATAGCTGGCTTCGGCCTCGGACGCGGGCATGCCCACCATCACGATCCGTCCGCCCGCCGCAAGATAGCGCGGGGCAAGGTTATACGCCGGGATCGCACCAACCGTGACCGCCACCAGATCGGCGCCACGCCCGATGGCCGCTTTCACGTCGCTCCAGGGTGCCTCACCACTGGCCAAAACCGCGTCGGTTGCGCCAAAATCAAGTGCGGCGTCCAGCTTGTCCTCGTTCAGGTCGACCGCCACAATCCGCCGCGCCCCGGCAATGCGCGCGCCCTGAATTGCGTTAAGCCCGACGCCGCCGGCCCCGATCACCACTACGTCTTCGCCAGGTCGCAAACCGCCCGCATTGACCACCGCGCCAACGCCGGTGATGACCCCGCAGGCCAGCAGGCTGGCCGACACCATCGGGATACTGTCCGGTATCGCAACAACCTGCGACTGGTGCACTGTCACAGCTTCGGCAAAGGCCCCGATGGCCATGCCTTGTGACAGTGGATCGCCATTGGCAGTTTTCAGCGGGCTGAGCGTTGAGGGGCTGTTGCACAACACCGGCTTGCCACCAGCGCAGGGGGCGCAGCAACCGCAGGCGCGGATCAGGGTCGCCAGAACCGGATCGCCGATTTTCACGCCGGTAACGCCCTCGCCAACGGCCGCGACATGGCCCGCCGCTTCATGGCCATAAACAGCGGGCAGATCACCATCCCAGATGCCATCGGCGAAGGCGATATCGGAATTACAGATCGCGCAGGCTACAAGATCCACCTGCACCTCACCCGGTCCTGGCGGTGCCAGCTGAACGTATTCGATTTGCAAGGGTTGTCCGAATTCGTGGCAGACAGCAGCTTTGATGGTTCGCAATGGGGGCCTCGCTTCGCCGGAGCGCGATTTTCGCGGCGACTTTGGCGACGGGCGTGGATGGCTGCAAGTGCGAAAATCAACGGCGCATGCATTCGTTTGCGGCGTCAGAATGGCGGGCGATCATCTGCGATGCGACGGCGCAGGCAGGGCGCACATCGGGCGCAAAAAGACGACGCCGGATTTTGGCGTTTCGCCTAACTCGCGGGGGCCGTTCCTTCGGGCCGGGCGCCGCGATTGATGAAGACCACGGCGCAGATCGCGATCAGTACAAGTGACAGAACAAACGGTGCGCCGGGCAAATAGGGCGAGGCACCTTCGGCCGCGAAAAGATAGAACGTCTGGGTCATCAGCACCGGTGAAATGATTACCGCCAATGCGCCTGCACTGGTCAGCAGGCCCTGCAACTCTCCCTGGCTGTCGTCGGGCACACGGCGCGACATGATACCTTGCAGCGCCGGTATGGTCATCGCGCCAAGGGCTGTCAGCGGCGTCAGCATCAACGCCACGGCACCGCTGGTCACCAGCGACATGGCCAGGAACCCGGCGCCATTCAGGGCCAAACCGATGATAACTGTCTTACGCTCTCCGAACTTTGCCAGAACGGGGCGGATCAGCACGCCCTGAACCAGCGCGATCGACACACCGAACGCGGCGAGCGAGACGCCGATCATGCCAGGTTCCCATCCGAAACGTTCTTCCGTGAAATAGGCCCAGATCGCCGGATATACGAAGAACGCGACCTGATAGATGAAGAACATGACCGTCAGCCGTCCGATCCCGGGCAAGGCCCCCAGATGTCGGAATGCGCCGAACGGATTGGCGCGTCGCATTTCGAACGGGCGGCGGATGCGGTCGGTTACGGTTTCGGGCAGAACGAAATAACCGAAGACCAAGTTGGTCGCGGCCAGGGCTGCGGCGGCATAGAAGGGCGCGCGGGTCCCGAACTCTCCCAACACACCGCCGATCAGCGGGCCAAGCACGAATCCGATCCCGAACGCAGCACCAACAAGACCAAAGCGGGCCGCCTTTTCCTCGGGCCCAGAGATATCGGCGATATAGGCGTTGGCGGTCGATTGCGTTGCCGCCGTGATCCCGCCAACAAGCCGTCCGGCCAGCAACAGCCAGATTGTTCCCGCCACCGCCATCACCAGATAATCCAGCGCCATCACGCCAAGCGCGATCAACAGCACCGGCCTGCGCCCGAACCTGTCGGACAGATTGCCGACCAACGGGCCGAACAGGAACTGCATCACGGCGAAAGCCGTCGCCAATAGGCCGCCCCAAAGCGCCGCCTCGGCCAAGCTGCCACCGCCCACTTCGCGGATCAGGTCCGGCATCACCGGCATGATCAACCCGATCCCCATCGAATCGATGACCACGGTGATCAGAATGAAAATCAAGGGCAGGCGATCGCGCATTGGTCTGACCTAGGCGGTCGCGCAGCATTTGTGAAGGGTAGCGCGGGGGTGATTTTTCGTCGAAAATCCACGCCTCCGGCGGGAGTATTTGTGACAAGAGGAGGGTGTTTTCAGAACTTGCCTGCGCGCGCGGCGAAGGCGCGCGCCTGATCCGGGGCAGTGCCAAGCTGTGCCCGTGTGTCCGGCAGGGCGGTGCCGGGATGGGCGGCGGCAACCAACTCGGGCAGGGGGGTGCCGGATCCGCGCGCAGCAGCGGCAAGGCGCTTGATCTCGGCTTGTGCCTTTGGGCGGGGCAGGGAAGCGGCAAGCGCGAAAGACAGCGCCTCGGCGTGGATCAGGCCAAGCCCATCGTCGAGGTTCGCGGCCATCGCATCCACATCAGGCGCGATCGTATCGGCGAGGGATTGTGCAACCGCCAGCGCCTTTGTCGTCGTCAGGATCAATTGCGGCAGCAACAACCACTCGGTCAGCCACGCACCACCGTCGCGTTGCTGACGATGCACCAGCGCGCCCTGCAGCCCGCTGTTCAGCGCATTGGCCGCATTCGCCAATGCGACCAGAACCGAAGGCGCGACCGGGTTCTGCTTATGCGGCATGGTGGACGAACTGCCGGTCGCGCCGAGGCTGACCTCGGCAATGCCGGATAGCGACAGCAGGGTCAGGTCCTCACCCATCTTGCCCAGACTGCCGGTAACCAACGTGCACCATCCAGCGAGTTCGCCGATGTTATCGCGGGTGGCATGGTGGGAGGCTTCTGTGTCCGACAGGTCCAGCGCCCTGGCCATCGCAGCCCGTACCTTTGGACCATCCGGCCCCATCGCCGACAGGGTTCCGGCCGCCCCGGCAAGGGTCACATGCAACAGGCGCGGGCGCAGGTCGGACAGCCGCTCATGGTGTCTGAGCAGCGGTTCACCCCAACTTGCGACCACAGCACCAAAGGACGTGGGCGTGGCGATCTGACCATAAGTACGGCCCGCCATCGGAGTTTCGCTGTGGGTTTTTGCCAATGTCCCCAACGCCTTGGCGGTCGCGATCAGGCGCCCCTCGGCGATCACCAGCGCCTGACGCAGACGCAGGGTCAGGCCGGTTTCGATGATATCCTGCGACGTTGCGCCCCAATGCACGAATTGCGCGTGATCCGGGGCCTGCATCGCGGTGCGGAATGCGTCGACCAGCGCGGGGACGGGCACGGCGCTGCGCCCGGTTTCCGCCGCCAGCGCAGCGGGGTCGATGACCACCTCCATCGCGTCGCGGTGAATCGCGGCGGCGGCAGTTTCCGGGATCATCCCCAACGCGCCCTGCGCCTTGGCCAGCGCGCCTTCGACCACCAGCATCGCGCGCACCTCAGCGCTGTCGGTGAAGAGCTTCGCAACCTCAGCATCGCCGAACAGCTGACGATAGATGGCGCTGTCAAGCGGGCTGGCGGGCATCAGGCGGCCCTGAGCCCCAGGATCCTGCGCGCCTGTTCCGGGGTGGCAACGGGTCGGTTGTACTTGGCGCAAAGATCGGCCGTCCGCTGGACCAGTGCGGCGTTAGACGGGGCCAGCGTGGTGCGGTCCAGCTTGATGTTATCCTCAAGCCCGGTGCGCGTGTGGCCGCCCGCTTCGATACACCATTGGTTCAGCAGAATTTGCCCGGGGCCGATCCCGGCGGCGCACCACTGGGCGTCCGGGGCCAGGCGCTTTACGGTTTTCACGTAGAAATCGAAGGTCTCTCGATCCACCGGCATGGCATTCTTCACGCCCATGACGAATTGCACGTATAGCTGCCCAACCAACCGACCGTCTCCGCGCATCTTCACAGCCTGATGGATATGCGACAGATCGAAGGCCTCGATCTCGGGCAGGACATCATAGGTGCGCATTTCACTGGCCAGCCAGTCGACCAGATCGGGCGGGTTTTCGTAGACCCGCGTCGGGAAGTTGTTCGACCCGACCGTCAAGCTGGCCATGTCAGGACGCAGAGGCAGCATACCGCCCCGTTCCTTGCCCGCGCCCGAGCGTCCGCCGGTTGACAGTTGCACGATCATGCCGGGGCAGGCATCTTCAATGCCGCGTTTCAATGCCGCGAATTTTTCGGGGTCTGATGTGGTGGTGCCATCGTCATTGCGGACGTGACAATGGGCGATTGAGGCACCCGCTTCGAAGGCTTCGCGGGTGCTGGCGACCTGTTCGGCAATTGTGATCGGCACGGCCGGGTTGTCGGATTTCTGCGGGACCGACCCGGTGATGGCGACGCAGATGATGCAGGGGGTGGTCATGGGGCGGCCCTTGTTCAGATGTCGAAAAAGATCGTTTCGCGATCGCCTTGCAAGCGAATATTGAAGCGATAGGTTGACGCATCGACCTGATCGGCGATCAGCGTCGGAATCCGGCTTTGATGTTCGATTCGTGACAGGACCGGATCGGCAGAGTTATCCTGATCAGGAAAATACATCCGGGTCTGAAGCCCCAGATTGATCCCCCTTGCAGCGATCCAGAATGTGACGTGCGGCGATTGCATCCGGCCATCCGGGAAGGGCACAGCGCCCGGCATGACGGTGTCAAAGCGCCACTCTCCGGTCGCGTAATCACCCGCTGCACGGCCCCAGCCGGTGAAATTCCTGTCCGCCGTGCCTCGCGTTTCCGACGGGCTGTTGAACAGGCCCGCGGCATCCGCCTGCCAGATCTCGACCATCGCATCCTTTAACGGTGTGCCGGTGCCGTCGAATATGGTGCCGGTGATGGTGATCCGTTGACCGATTGTCTGATCATTGACCATCCTTGCGCCAAGATCTTCCGGATAGACGCCTTTGATCCCGCAGAAATTGGGGACGCAGCCAATGTGGACATAAGGCCCTGCGGTCTGGCTGGGGCTTTCGTGTAGCCGGTCAGCCAGGCGGTCAGTCCGGGTCATCACGTCCCCTCCATCCGGTTTTCGAACAGGGTGGCACGCCGCCCCCTGAGGACGATGTCAAAGCGATAGGCCCGCGCATCCATCGGGATCGTCGCGGCCATGTCGAGCTTGGCGATCAGCGCCTCGACCCCTTCGCGCGCGGGGACGGTATCGACGATGGGGCACTGCCAGATCATCGGATCGCAATCGAAATACATCTGGGTGATCAGACGCTGCGCAAAGCCGTGACCGAAGATCGAAAAATGGATATGCGCTGGTCGCCAGTCATTGGCCCGGTTGGGCCAGGGGTAGGGGCCGGGTTGAATGGTGCGGAATTCGTATCCGCCTGCGTCGTCCGTGATCATCCGCCCGCAGCCGCCGAAATTCGGGTCCAGCGGGGCGATGTAGCCTTCCTTGGCGTGGCGATACCGCCCGCCCGCGTTGGCCTGCCAGACTTCGACCAATGCGCCGGGAACGCCGCGTCCGTTTTCGTCAAGCACACGGCCATAAACGATGATGCGCGGACCGATGGCAGCGGTTCCATCCTGCGAATAGTTCAGTATTAAATCATTATCCAGCTTACCGAGGATGTCATGCCCGAACACCGGGCCCGTAACCTCGCCCAGTGTTTGGGGCATCGACAGCAACGCCCGGTTGGGCGCGCGCGTGACGCTGGACTTATATTGCGGTGTCAGCGCGGGCGGGTGCCTGCCGGTATCGCGCATGAAAAACCCGCCGGCGGGTTTGCGACTGGTCATTCCGCGCCCTCCATCCCGGCCAGGGTTTCCTTGACGATCTTCAGCCCGTGGTTCGCCGCCGGAATCCCGGCGTAAAGCGCGACATGCAGCATCGTTTCGCGAATGTCTTCTGCGCTGGCCCCGGTGTTGGCGGTCGCGCGGACATGCATTGCCATTTCGTCCCAGTGGCCTTGGGCGGCAAGCAGCGCAATCGTCAGCATCGAACGTTCGCGCCGGGTAATCGTATCGCGCGACCAGACAGACCCCCAGGCCGTTTCTGTGATAAGATCCTGAAACGGTTCATCAATTTCCGTCTTTGCAGCCTCGGCGCGATCCACATGAGCATTGCCCAGAATCTCGCGCCGCACCTTCATGCCTTTGTCGTATTTGTCAGCCATTGGCAGTCTCGACAATGAAATCCGACACCACTCGGGCAAATTCGTCTGGCGCTTCGACACAAGGCAGGTGGCCTGCACCACGGATCAGGTGGAACCTCGATCCCGGCACCAGCGCTGCGGTTTCACGCACCAGATCGGGCGGCGTCGAACCATCTTCGGATCCGGCAATCGCAAGGGTCGGCAGCGTCAGCGCGGCGGTGGTGTTCATGAAATCCGTATGGCTGATCGCGGCGGAAACGCCCATATAGCCCTCGTCGGGTTGGCGTTCCAACATGGCCTGCCAGCCGGCACGCTCGGCTGTTTCCAGAAACGCCTTTGCGAACCAGCGCTCCATGATCGTATCGGCCAGCGCGGCAATTCCACCTGCCTTCACAGCCGCAATCCGTTCATCCCACATCGCCCGCGTGCCAATCTTGGCGGCAGTGTTCGAGATTACCATCTGCGCGACAATATCGGGCCGTTTCACCGCCAGCCCCTGCGCGATCAGCCCGCCGACACTCAGCCCGACAAACACGCAATCGCGCACGCCCAGATGATCCGCCAGGCGTTCCGCATCGCTGACCAGTTGCCCCATGTGATAGGGGGCCGGGGGCGCATCACTCAGCCCGTGCCCGCGCTTGTCATAGCGGATCAGGCGCAAGCCGTCGTGCAGCATCGGCACGATCTTGTCCCACAGCCTGAGGTCCGTCCCCAGAGAGTTGGAGAACATCACCGCCCGCCCGTCCGGGTCGCCATCCTCGCGATAGTGTACGTTAAGGTCGTCCAGCCGGATCATCTGCATCAGAAGGGCAATCCCACGTATTGTTCGGCCAGAACGGTCTGTGCGGCGGCCGAGGTTTCCAGATACGCCAGCTCACTGTCCTGAATGCGCTGGTCAAAGTCATTCTGGTCCGGGAAGCGGTGCAATGTCGAGGTTATCCACCAGCTAAAGCGGATCGCCTTCCACACACGGTCCAGCGCGCGGGCGGAATATCCATCGATCCCGGCATCGTCGCCGCCGAAATGTGCCACAAGCGCGTCATGCAGATAGACCACATCGCTGACCGCCAGATTGAGCCCCTTCGCCCCCGTCGGCGGCACGATATGCGCGGCGTCCCCGGCCAGACACAATCGACCCCAGCGCATCGGTTCGGCCACGAAACTGCGCAGTGGCGCGATGGACTTTTCAACAGATGCACCCGTGACAATCGCGTCCGACAGCTTGTCGGGCAAACGGCGACGAAGCTCATCCCAGAATGCATCGTCAGTCCAGTTTTCCGCCGCATCATCCGCGGGAACCTGCACGTAATACCGGCTGAGGTTTGCGTTCCTGAGTGAGCACAGTGCAAAGCCGCGGGGGTGGTTTGCATAGACGATCTCTCGGCTGACGGGCGGAGTTTCGGACAGCACGCCCAGCCAGCCGAACGGATAGACACGCTCGAACGTTTTCAGGGTGTCGGCGGGGATGCAGCTTCGGCTGACGCCGTGGAAGCCATCGCAACCGATCACCCAGTCGCAATCAATCCGGCAGGTGCTGCCGCCTTTGGAATAGGTCACATAAGGCGCGCCCGTATCCAGATCGTGGGGCTGAACGCCTGCTGCTTCGTCGATCACCACGCCTGCCATGGCATCGCGCGCGGCGTATAAGTCGGCGGTGATCTCGGTCTGGCCATAGATCATCATGCGCTTGCCGGTCAGCGCGTTGAGATCAATTCGAAAATCCCCGTGTTGAGAGGCCAGGTTCACCCCGTCATCGGCGATACCGTCCCGGTCCATCCGCGCACCCACGCCAGCGGCCCGCAGCACCTCGACGCTGCCCCATTCCAGCAATCCGGCCCGGATGCGGCCCATGACATAGGCGCGGGATCGCGCCTCCAGCACGACAGTGTCGATGCCCGAGCGATGCAACATCTGGCTAAGCAGCAGCCCGGACGGACCGCCGCCGATAATACAGACCTGCGTGCGCAATGGATGCCCCTTCCTTTTTTCGCAGAATTGCGCGCCCGCGAGGGGGCTGTCAAACGCCCAGACGGCTCAGCGCGTCGCCAAACAGACCCGGATCGACATTGCCGCCGCTGGCCACAACGATCACCGCATCACCCTCGACGGTCTCCGGGTGGTACAGCGCGGCGGCCAAAGCAACCGCTCCGCCGGGTTCCAGCACGATCTTCAGGCGCAGGAAGGCATCAGCCATGGCGCGCAGGCAGTCTTTGTCGGGCACAGCGATGCCCGGTCCGCACAGCCGATGCATGATCGGGAACGTGATCTGTCCCGGCGAGGGTGTGACGATGGCATCACAGATCGAGCCTGCCTGCGTCGTATTCCGCTCGATACTGCCAGAGGTCAGCGAGCGTTTCACGTCGTCGAACCCGTCCGGCTCCACAGGCCGCGCGCGCAAACCCGGCGCGTGCTCCTCAAGCGCCAGCGCAATGCCCGAGGTCAGCCCGCCACCGCCGCAACAGACCAGCACGTCGGTGTCCGCAACCCCGGCCTCGGCCGCCTGTTCGGCAATCTCCAGCCCCGTGGTGCCTTGCCCGGCGATCACCTGCGGTTCGTCGAACGGTTTGATCAGCGTCAGGCCCCGCTCGGCGGCCAGTTCCACTCCGATTGCGTCACGATCGCCGGTTTCGCGATCATAGAGGATAACCTCGGCCCCGTAAGCGCGGGTATTGGCAATCTTCAGGGCGGGTGCATCTTCGGGCATGATGATGACCGCGGGCGCGTCATGTTGCTTTGCCGCCAGCGCCACGCCCTGCGCGTGATTTCCCGATGAAAATGCAATGACACCCTTGGCGCGCTGGCCAGCATCCAATGCGGACAGCGCCGACCACGCCCCGCGATACTTGAAGCTTCCGGTGTGTTGCAGGCATTCGGGTTTCACGAAAACCCGGCGCCCGGCGACCTCGTCCAGGAAGGGCGAGTTCAGCAACGGTGTTCGGCGAACGTGGCCCTTGGCGCGGGCGGCGGCGGCATGGATCATCTCGATATTCACGGCAGTTTGGCCCTCCAGTCGTGCAGCGCAGCCAGCGCTTCGGGTTCATCCAGAAACGGCACATGGCCGCGATCAGGAACCTCGGCGAAGATCAGGTCAGGGCGGCGGGCGCGCATTTTGTCAGCAGTCGCCGCGCTGAGCAGGTTTGAGTTTGCGCCCCGGATCAGCGCCAGTGGTAACCCGCCGAGCGCATCAAACATCGGCCAAAGATCCGGCATCGGTTGGTCGCGCCCCGCTTCAACGGCGTCGCGCAGCCTGGGATCATAGGTGATATCCAACCCGTCGGCAGCTTCGACATAATGAATGCGGACTTCTTCGGCCCAGCGGCTGTCCGGAACCCCGTCGAACCCCGGCATCAGGTTCGCGCGCAGTGCTGCGGCTTGCTCAAACGTCTTTGCGGCGGGGCGGCGGCCAAGGTAGTCACCGATATCGGCCAGACCTTCGGCCATCAGCTCTGGCCCGATGTCGTTCAGCGCCACGCCGGTCAGCCGGGTCTTCGCCATTGCCGCCAGGCCCATCGCGATCAATCCCCCGCGCGAGGTTCCCAGGATCGCGGTGCGTTCAATCCCCAGATGATCCAGCAACGCCAGTGCGTCAGCAGCCTCGGTCGGGATCGTATAGGTTCTGTAGTCCGCCCAACCCGAGCGACCGCGCCCGCGATAATCCATCGTTATCAATCTGTTGCCGGTAAGATGCGGGGCGACATAGCCGAAATCGCGCCCGTTCCGGGTCAGCCCGGCCAAGCACAGAATGGGCGGGCCGTCGCCCTGATCGGTGAAGTGCAGGCGCGTGCCGTCCGCTGCGGTAAAATCTGGCATCAGAACGCTGCCTCGGGTTCACTGACACGGATACCCGGATTAAGAAGTCCGCCGATCTGCAACCGCATGTCGGATAGGGCATTCGGGCAATTGTACAGGATCGCAAGGGCGATGGGCAAAGCGACGCTCCGACACGGGATTTATCGTGACGGTCGCACAGGCACAGGATGCGGGAAAGGGGCAATGATGCTGCCCGCCTCAAAGGCGCGCCTGCGAACAGCCGCTCAGGCGCTTTTCAGTGCCTTTACCGACGCCTGGGAAGCCAGTTTGCGCAGGCAATCCGCCAGCGACGCAAGGCTCAGCGGTTTGGCAAGATGGTCGTTAAATCCGTCCGCTTCATATCCGGCCACCTGATCGGGCATCGTATTCGCGCTGAGCGCGACAACATAGAGCGGCGGCTTGCCGCATCGCGCCTCTTCCGCGCGTAATTCTCGCAGTGCCTCATCACCGTTCTTGATCGGCATCTTGATGTCGAACAGCCCGCCGTCAAATTCGTCTTTCAGCGCGGCCTCTAACGCCGCGGCCCCGTTTTCGACGAAGGTCAGGTCCACCATGGCGCCTTCCAGCATCGCGCTGAGTACGAAGCGGTTCATTGTGTTGTCTTCTGCAATCAGCAGGCGCAGCGGATGCGTCACCTCTCCAAATTTAATCGCGGGGCTGGCCTGATCCGTCTGCGTTGCGCCGGTGTCCAGCGTGTGGACAAGCAGCCGAGCCTCGAAGGTCGATCCGCCGCCTTCGCTATCCGCAACGGTCAGCGTTCCGCCGTGCAGTTTGGCCAGGCGCCGGGCAATGGGCAGGCCCAGCCCGATGCCGGTCGCGAATTCTTCCGGGCTGTTCAGGGTTTCATATCGCTCAAAGATGGTTTGTTTGCGATCATCGGGAACACCGCAGCCATTGTCGATCACGCGGATGATAAGGACCTGGCGTTCTTCTTCCGGGGTGTCCGTGCCGATGGGTTCGTCGCTTTTGGCAAGCTCGACCGTGACCGCGACGGTTCCCCGTTCGGTGAACTTCAATGCGTTCGTGATCAAGTTTGTCACGATCTGGCGCAGCGCCTTGGCCGATCCGCGCACCCGAGGCAGATCGTGTTTCACACTCAGGGACAGGTCGATGCCACGCTGCGTGGCCCGAAGCCTGTGCAGGCGCACGACTGCGTCCAGTTCGGCGACAACGTCGAACTGGTCCATCTCCAACCGCATTGCGCCCGCTTCGATCCGCGACAGATCCAGCATGTCATTGGTCAGCGAAAGCAGATGTTCGCCGGATTTCTGGATCACTTCGACCATACGCAGTTGGTCGGCCGTCATCTGGGTACGCGCCAGAACGTCCGCCATCCCAAGGATGCCATTCAGCGGATTGCGCACCTCATGGCTGATCGTGGCCAGAAACGTCGTCTTCGCGTCCGAGGCGGATTGCGCTGAATCGCGCGCTTGCTGCAACTGGGCGTTGACGTCGCGCAGCATCGATTCCGTCCGCTTGAGGTCTGTCAGATCGGTATGCGCCCCCAACAGCCGCTTGGGGGTGCCGTCGGCGTCGCGAATGGCGATCCCGCGGCACCGCACCGTAACTGTGTGCCCCTGCTTGTGGCGATATCGCACCATCTGGTCATAAGGGTGATCGGGATCGGCACAATGGGCGGTGAAATTTGCAATCGCCGTGTCGAGGTCTTCCGGGAATATGATTTCCTGCCAGGCGTCTGCGCGGTGGGGCATTTCGTCCGGGTCATAGCCCAGCAATTCCCAGAACCGGTCACTGATCCATTCGTTTTCCTGCTTCTCAAGATCCCAATACCAAATGCCGTCCAGTGATCCGGCCTGCAAAAATTCGAACACCGAGGAATCCGACTGCACCAGGTCGTATAGTTCTTTCTGCAAGTAATTCATGGCGTCTCAACCGTCCCCGCGTCTGAAATAACGTGGGTGCAGATTGGGCTGATTAATCTGAAGGTTCCGTTAACTGCAGAATTGCAGGAAAATCAGCCCCTTACAGGTTCTCGGGTTGCGCCATGCCCAACACGTGGAAGCCGCCATCAACGTTGATAACCTCGCCCGTGGTGCACGCCCCCTGATCGCTGCTCAGATAGACTGCCGTGCCGCCGATTGCCTCCAACGTTGCATTGGCGCGCAGGGGCGCGTTCAGTTCCGTCGTCTTATAGGTCTTGCGCGCGCCACCGATGGCCGCCCCCGCCAGCGTCCGCATCGGCCCCGGAGAGATTGCGTTGACCCTGATCCCTTCCGGGCCAAGGTCGTTCGCCAGATACCGGACCGAGCTTTCCAGCGCCGCCTTGGCGACCCCCATGACGTTGTAAAACGGCGTCACGCGGTTGGAGCCGAGATAGGTCAGCGTGATGATCGACCCGCCATCGGTCATCAACGGTTGCGCGCGGCGCGCCACGTCGATCAGGGAATAGCAGCTGATCGTCAGCGAATTGCGGAAATTGTCGCGGCTGGTGTTGATGAACCGCCCGGTCAATTCGGCCTTGTCCGAAAATGCGATGGCATGGATCAGGAAATCGAGCTTGCCCCATCGTTCAGAAATCTGCCCGAAGGCAGCATCCATCGAGGCATCGTCGGTCACATCCACATCGACCAGAAAATCCGACCCCAGGCTTTCGGCAAGCGGTGCGACACGCTTGCCAAATGCCTCTCCCTGATAGGAAAACGCCAGCTCGGCCCCTTCAGCGGCCAAAGATTGAGCGATGCCCCAGGCGATCGAGTGGTTGTTGGCCACACCCATCACAAGGCCGCGCTTTCCGTCCATCAGATTTGCCATGGGATCACCCGTGATACTTGCTGACGCAGAGCGTGGCGTTGGTGCCGCCAAACCCGAAGCTGTTGGACAAGACCGTCTCCAATTCAGCCGAACGCGGCTCGGTCACGATCTCTTCCGGCCTGAGCGCGGGGTCCAGTTCGGTGACGTTGATCGAGGGCGTGATATAACCGCCCTGCATCATCAGCATGGAATAAATCGCCTCTTGCACGCCGGTTGCGCCAAGGCTGTGGCCGGTCATCGACTTGGTCGAGCTGATGGGCGGGTGATCCTCGCCAAACACGCGCCGCACGGCCTGAACCTCGGTCACGTCGCCCGCCGGGGTCGAGGTGCCGTGCGCGTTGATATAATCCACCTTGCGGTCGCCAAGCGTGCTGATCGCCAGCTTCATCGAGCGTTCACCACCTTCACCCGAAGGCGCGACCATGTCGTGCCCGTCCGAGGTTGCGCCATAGCCCGTCACCTCACCATAGATCTTCGCGCCGCGCGCTTTGGCGTGCTCTAGCTCCTCCAGCACCACCATGCCGCCGCCACCGGCGATGACAAACCCGTCGCGGGTGGCGTCGAACGCGCGCGAGGCCAGTTCCGGCGTGTCGTTATACTTCGATGACATCGCGCCCATCGCGTCGAACAGGCAGGAAAGTGTCCAGTCAACCTCTTCCCCGCCGCCCGCAAAGACGACATCCTGCTTGCCCATCTGGATCTGCTCGACCCCGTTGCCGATGCAATGCAGCGACGTGGAACAGGCTGAGGTAATCGAATAGTTGATGCCCTTGATCTTGAACGGCGTCGCCAGACAGGCGCTTACGGTCGAGCTCATCCCGCGTGTGACCATAAACGGCCCCATCCGCTTGGGCGCGCCTTTTTCGGTCACGATGTTATGCGCGATAAACAGGTTCGAGGTGCTGGGCCCGCCCGACCCCGCAACCAGACCGGTGCGTTCGTTGCTGACCTCGGCCTCGGTCAGGCCGGAATCCGCAATCGCCTGTTCCATCGACAGATAGGCATAGGCCGCCGTCGGTCCCATGAAGCGCATGACGCGCTTGTCGATGTGATCTTCCAGCACGATATCGGGCTTGCCGTGGATCTGGCTGCGAAAGCCATGCTCGGCATAGTCCGGCGCGGCGGTGATGCCGGATTTGCCGACCCGCAGTGCCGCATCAACCGTGGCAACATCGTTGCCGATGGCCGAAATGATCCCAATTCCTGTTACAACAACCCGACGCATTTGCGTTCCCCCTCAGGCTTCTGTCGGGGCGGCAAGGCCGACCCGCATGTCTTTGACGGCGCACACCAATTCGCCGTCACATTCCACTTTGCCGTCCGCCACGCCCATCTTCAGGCGGCGGTCGATGACGCGGGTGAAATCAACGGTGTATTTCACCACTTTGTTCTCGGGCCGGATCATGCCGGACAGCTTGACCTCGCCCGCGCCAAGCGCAAATCCCTGACCCTGCCAGCCCCGCCAGCCCAGGTTGAACCCAGTCAACTGCCACAAGCCATCCAGCTGCAGGCAGCCCGGCATGACGTTGTTGCCGGGAAAATGGCAGGGGAAAAACCAGATTTCGGGGAACAGATCCAACTCGGCCACGATATGGCCCTTGCCGTGTTCGCCGCCGTCGGCACTGACGTCCGTAATCCGGTCCATCATCAGCATCGGCGGTTCGGGCAATTGCGCGTTGCCTTTGCCGAATAACTCTCCGCGCGCGCACTTCAACAGCGCGTCCTTGTCGAAACTGGTCGGAAAATCTGCCATCCCTCGGGTCCGCCTTTCTTTTATTGCGGGGCGTGTCAAACCCGCGTCTATCAGAGCGGTCCGCCGACTGGCAAGCGTGCCGCAAGGGCCGGGTTTTGGGGCGATCTGGCGAAAATCCATTGAATCCAAGGGGGCGGGGCCGCTATATTGCCTGCGAACAGCAGGATGAAGCGTGATGGATGACATTCGGCAAGAACGCGGAGAGGCCTGGCTGGCCGGCGCCGGCCTGCGCCCGACACGCCAGCGTGTCTCACTCGCCGCGCTGCTGATCGGTGACGGCAACGACCGGCATGTAACGGCAGAAAGCCTCTATGGTTCGGTTCGGGACGAGGGGGAGGCCGTGTCCCTCGCCACCGTCTATAACACCCTGCGCGCGTTCTGCGACGCCGGGCTGATGCAAGAGGTGATGGTCGACGGGGCGAAAAGCTATTTCGACACCCGCACCGACGACCACCCGCATTTCTTCTGGGAAGATGAGGCACGGCTGACCGATGCGCCCGCGGAGGAGTTGAAGATCACTGCCCTGCCGGAGGCGCCCGAGGGTGCCGAGATTGCCAAGGTGGATGTGGTTATTCGGTTGCGGAAGGTTTGAGAAGCAGCGGCAACTTTGTCCAATCGAATAGAACTTTTTTCTTTACTAATAAGCTTGCGCCGTCATTGGCTGCTCGTATCTGCCCTATTGCTATTCGTCGGACTGTTCGCCGCATTTCTGGATCGTGAACCTTTTGGGATGCCGGGAAAAGGCGCCGAAGAAAGTGAATTGATTGAGTGGTTGGTTGCTCGCGAGTATACGATATTTCCCGTGCACTCGGCCGCGACAAGTTACAACGTCGCGAAATCGGAACAACTTCGCGAGCCGAAATATCTAAACGAGTTTGCGAACAGAGACTCCAATGGAACTCTGTTCACAAAAAGAGCGACGTCGCTACGTAAGAGCCGTTTTTGTTGGTATACGCTTAGATTTGTGACATGGCGTTTGAACGCGCAGGAAAAGGTTGAAGAAATCCACTACTCTCGGTCGGTGTGCTTCTTTTAATTGACTGTCTGCGTCTGATGAGCGCGCATTTGCAGCTCTAGTTACTCTCTTCGTATTTACCGAATTTTTCTCGTGCACGGAATCAAGGCGCAGCCGCCGTGCACTCGCCAGCCCGTCCGGGCGGGTTGGCGAATGGTGAGGTTCGCGCTTCCTTCCGAGTTGACGGGAACACGCAACCATCCAAGTGCCCCGAACTTCTGTCGGATCGCCAACCCCCGGGCTGTCGAGTGCACGGCTATCGTTGCGCTTGAAACGCTAGTCGAGCCGTTTGCGCATCTTCAAAACCACTGCCCCGGCTCCATCAGCCCCAGGTCCATCAGCTGCTGGCTGGTCCAGTCGAACCGCACCGATTTCGCCCAGTGAAATCCCTCAATCTCGAACGTACTTCCGGCGTTCGCCTTCAGTGCCTTGGCGGTGCGGAAGGACGCCACCGCCGCCGTCAGGTTGTTGTGCCAGGGACAGGCGAAGGTGTTCATCTCGGCCACGCTCATCCGGTGATCGTGCAGCAGGCGCACGCCGGGTCCGGCGCGAAACAGGCCGATGCGGTCGATCCGGCGGCGTTTGGGGTGGGTGTGTTCCTCAAACCGCCATTTCAGCCCGCCAAAGAAATCCAGCTGTCGTTCCTGAATGGCCCCTGCCGCGTCATGGCGGGCCAAAGCGTAATATCCGGCGCTGTCCAGATGCGCGTCCTCCAGCGACACCGCATTGGGCGCGGTCCCCAGATCGGCGGCGTATAGGTCAACCACATAGGTCAGCATCGCGTCGCGGCGTTCCTCAACATGAAACGCCAGCATCTCAGCCACTGTGCGGCTTTCGCGGAATGGATAGAACAGATATTCGGCGTTGTAGCCGTAATAGAACCACGTTCCCGGTTTGGCCCGTGAAATCAACGGGTTCACGCCTGCCGGTGCGGCGTCTGCCGCGGCGGTGTTGTGGGCGATCACATGGACGATGTCGTCCAGGTCATCGGCAAGTTCAAGCGTTGGCGGTGCCAGCACAAGGACGCTGGCAAATCCACAGGCCAGGTGGTGGCGGATGGTGCTGTCAACCTCGACCGGATCCTCGACCAGGATTACCGCGACCGGCCCCTTTTGCAGGACCGAGGCGTGCGAGCCGAGGAATGCCGGAATATCATCGTGGCGCATGACAAAACGTCTAACGCGCTGGCCCGGCAATGCAAGCCACGCCCGTTGCGGCGCGGCGCGCAGGCGTGTAGGACGCGACGGCCCGATCAGGATGTCTGACATGACCACGCAGAAGAAATTGTTCATCAAGACCTACGGTTGCCAGATGAACGTCTACGACAGTGAACGGATGGCGGAAACGCTGGCCGGGCAGGGATATGAGGCGACGGATCAGGCGGCCGAGGCGGATATGATCCTGCTGAACACTTGCCACATCCGCGAAAAAGCGGCTGAGAAGGTGTATTCCGAACTGGGCCGCCTGCGCCCGCTGAAAGACGCCAATCCGGATCTGACAATCGGTGTCGCGGGCTGTGTGGCGCAGGCCGAAGGCGCCGAGATCATGGCCCGCCAGCCGCTGGTTGACCTGGTCGTCGGGCCCCAAAGCTATCACCGCCTGCCAGAGTTGGAGGCCAAGGCACGCAGCGGTGCGCCCGCGCTCGACACAGACTTCCCCGCGGAGGACAAATTCGATCACATGCGCGGCCCGCGCGCCGCTCGCGGCCCGACTGCCTTCCTGACTGTGCAGGAAGGTTGCGACAAGTTCTGCGCCTTCTGTGTCGTCCCCTACACGCGTGGGGCCGAAGCCTCCCGCCCCGCCGACAGGGTGATGGCCGAGGCGCGCGATCTGGTGGAACGCGGCGTGCGTGAAGTCACCCTGCTGGGGCAGAATGTGAACGCCTATGTCGATGCGGACGGGGTGACGCTGGCAAAGCTGATCCGGCGTCTGGCGAAGGTTGACGGGTTGGAGCGTATTCGCTTCACCACCAGCCACCCCAACGACATGTCAGATGATCTGATCGCCGCCCATGGCGAAGTTGAAAAGCTGATGCCCTATCTGCATTTGCCGGTGCAATCGGGCAGTGACAAGATCCTGAAGGCGATGAACCGCCGCCACACCGCCGAGCATTATATCCGCCTGATCGAACGCATCCGCGCCGCCCGCCCTGATCTGTTGCTGAGCGGCGATTTCATCACCGGCTTCCCGGGTGAGAATGAGGCGGATTTCGCCGATACCTTGGCGCTGGTTGAAACGGTCGGCTATGGGCAGGCCTATTCATTCAAATACTCCGCCCGCCCTGGCACCCCCGCCGCTGATCGCACGGAAGTACCCGAGGCCGCGAAGGCTGACCGCCTGGCACGCCTGCAAGTGCTGTTGGGGCGCCAGCAAAAAGAGGCGCAGGATGCGATGGTCGGGCGCGACGTGTCGGTTCTGTTCGAAAAACCGGGGCGGTTGGCCGGACAGATGGTCGGCAAATCCGAGTATCTGCACGCGGTCTTTGCGGACACAACGGCAAAGGTGGGTGACATCCGCAAATTGCGCATAACGCAAAGCTCTGCGAATTCGCTTGGCGGGGAAGTTGCAACCTAGGGTTGTATTGCGTCAAAAATGTGCTAGCGTGATTCTGGGCTTGAAATGCGCAGGCTGTCAAAGATGACAGATGATTGCAGTCGCCTCCTGGGTGGGGGCCGGACCGTGGGATGGAAACATCCCACGGTTTGTTGTTTTCGCACGTGTGGCCGAATGCTAGCTTTCGGCGAAGTGAGCGGAGCAATCGCGACACCAGCCAGCATGATCACGCGGCTTGATTGTTCGGATATATCGGAACTTCGCATGATACGGCAACGCGGCATCGACCCAGCTAAACGGGTTCTGCAAGGCGGTTGAAGGGGGCGGCGGCACGGTTGAACGCCAGCTTTGCCTGCATGACACAGCCACCTATTATCCGGGGTTTTATGGCACCGAACAATTGCTGGGCGCGGCAGGCGCGATCGAGTGCATATTTTATCAGAATGACGCGATGGCCTTTGGGGGTCAGCAATATTGCCAGTCAAATGGTATGCCCGTGCCCGAAGATATCGTCATCGCGGGTTGGGGTGATCTTCCCATTGCATCCGTGATGGCGCGGCGGCTGACCTCGATGCATGTTCCGCACCTGCGGCTGGGTCAGGCCGCGGCCGAGATGATGCTGGTGCGGCTGTCCGATGAACCGGTCGAGGCGGTGCGCGATATCGGGTTTCGCCTGATCCCGGGATCAATCGTGCGGGACCAGACGCCGGGATAGCCCGGCACCTTAGGTCGTGTCACCCGGCACCAACGTCGCCGCGACGGAAGCAACATCTGCTGGTGTGCCGCCGTTGAATATCGTGACCAAAGTGTCGGCGGTCAGTTGGCCGATGCGACGTGCCTCGACATCCAGGGTGGTGATGCGCGGTTGGGAAATTGCGGCAACCTCAAAATGTCCGAATCCGGTGATTGCCACATCAATGCCAAGGCGGCGGCATTCGCAGAGAACGCCAAAGGCGACCGGGTCCGACACACACATCAGCGCGTCAAATCGTGTCAGATTGCGCGCCAATTGTGCGGCCAGCCGCGCGCCATGGCGCATCGAGACCGGCGCGTCACCCGCGGCCAGAACTTCCACCGGTGGCAGTCCAAGCTTTGCCGCAGCCGTTATCGCCCCGGCCCGCCGTTCGGCCCCCCGCAGATCGCCGCCTTCGGATGCGCCGATAAATGCCAGGTTGCGGCGGCCAGTGGCTGCAAGATGCGCCAACATGATCTCCATCGCATTCGCGTTCGAAAACCCGACGGCATGGCCCAGCGGATCGCCCGGCAAATCCCACATTTCTACGACCGGAAGCCCACGCGCCGCGATCATGTTTCGGGTCGCATCGGTGTGAAAACCGCCGGTCATCACCAGCGCCTCAGGGTTGCGCGCCAGCAGTTGGCGCACCAGCGCCTCTTCCCGCTCGATCCGGTAGTTGGTGGCGCCCAGCAGGATCTGCATCCCGGTTTCGGCCATGGCGTCGGACAGCGCGCGATAGGTTTCGGCAAAGTTCGCGTTGTTGATCGAAGGCAGCGTGACGGCGACGAAACCGCTTTTCTGCGTGCGAAATGCCTGGGCGCTGGTGTCGAAAACATAGCCAAGATCGTCCGCAACTGCGCGAATGCGCGCGCGGGTCTTCGTGCTGACCGTCTTGTCGTCGCGCAACGCACGCGAGACGGTCATCGGCGACACGCCCACGGCATCGGCGACATCGCGCATGGTTACACGGGCCTTCATTGCGCCTCAGCCACCATAATCATGCCGTTCGGTCACGTGATGGTGGATGCGACCGTCAAAGAACTCGGCCACGATCTGCCCGGTCACATCCTTTGATTGGTGCCGCGCGTCGGACTCCAGCGCATCATTCATCACGTTTTTATCGGGATAGCTGATCGCCAGGATCAGCGGAAATTCGGGCGCGCCTTCGTCACGGGCCTCGCTGAACATCACGCGCACATCCGTATTGCCTGGAAACCGGCTCCAAAGCGGCACCAGCCGGTCCTTGACCGCAGCCCGGAAAGCATCGGTCTGGCCGGGTTTTATCGTCCCCTCGAACAGTGCGAACCTTGTGATCATGCGCCAACCTCCTTTCCTGCCCCGTCGAAAAATTCCATGACGGCGGCCTGATCCTCCCCCCCCCAGACCGGCCGCAGTCAGCATGCGGTGGATCTCACCGCGAAGCGCCGTCATCGGCATCGAGGTTCCGGTCTGGCGCGCCAGATCATTCACCGCGTTCAGGTCCTTGACCATATTGTCGATCCGCCCGGTGCGGCGGTAATCCTTGGCGGCAAAACGTGGCAGGTATTCCTGCAATAGGGCGCTGTCGGCGCGACCACCTTTCAGGGCCTGCGGGATCTTTTCGGCGTCGACCCCGGCGTCCAGCGCCAGTTGGGTCGCCTCGGCCACCGCCAGGAATCCCAGGCCGCACAGCACCTGGTTGAACAGCTTGGTGGTCTGTCCGGCCCCGCTGGGGCCTAAATGGGTATAGTTCGTGGCGACATGGCGCAGAACTTTATGCGCCTTGTCAACATCTTGCGCGGCCCCTCCGGCCGTCAGTGTCAATTCCCCGATCAGGGCCTTTGGCGCGCCGCCCATGGCCCCGGCGCCGACCAGGCCGATACGTTCACTCATCTCATCGTCTTCTGCAAATGGGTTGTTGCATCGCGCCGCACGTCAGAAAACGCACCCGTTATGTCGATGCGATGGCCCGTTTCGTCAGGGCCAAGCGGTTCAAGGGCGTCATACTGGCTGTCCAGCAGGGCAGGGGGCATGAAGTGGCCCGGGCGGTTCGAAACACGGGCTTGCAGCACCTCTTTGGGCGCGTCGAGATGTAGGAAACAAACAGGCGCGTCCACCTCGGCCCGAATCCAGTCCCGGTACTGCCGTTTCAGCGCCGAACAGCCGATGATCACCTGACCTTCCGCTGCCGCCAGGGCCCGCCCCACATCCGCGAGCCAGGGCGCGCGATCCGCATCTGTCAGCGGCTGACCGGCTGACATTTTTGCGATATTCGCCGGCGGATGCAGGTCGTCGCCATCAATGAATTGCACATCGCACCGCCGCGCCAGTTCGATCCCGACCGAGGTTTTGCCGCATCCCGAGACACCCATAAGCACAAAGCGCCGCGTCACAGGGATGCCGTGATGCCGCCGTCAACATAAAGCGTATGGCCGTTGACAAAGCTCGACGCCGCTGACGACAGAAAGACGCAGGCCCCGACCAGTTCATCGACGTTGCCCCAGCGCCCGGCGGGGGTGCGTTTTTCCAGCCAGGCCGAAAACTCAGGGTCCGCGACCAGCGCTGCATTCAACGGCGTGTCGAAATATCCCGGCGCAATCGCGTTACATTGCAGCCCGTGCCCGGCCCAGTCCGTCGCCATGCCCTTGGTCAGGTTGCCCACAGCGCCCTTGGTCGCCGTATAGGGCGCGATGCCGGGCCGCGCGAGCGCGGTCTGAACCGAGGCGATGTTGATGATCTTGCCCGCGCCGCGCCCGATCATATGGCGCGCAACCGCCTGGCCGACATGAAACACGCTGGCGACATTGGTTTGCAGCAGCTTTTCGAAGGCCTCGGCGGGAAAATTCTCCAGCTCGGTCCGGTGCTGCATGCCTGCGTTGTTGACCAGGATGTCAATCGCGCCAACCTCTGATTCGAACCCATCGACTGCGGCGCGCACCGCGTCATGATCGGTCGCGTCGAATGCCAGTGTGTGCAGCGTGGCACCCGCATCGCGCAACTCCCCGGCAGCCGCTGACAGCTTGTCCGTATCGCGCCCGTTCAACACGATCTCAGCGCCTGCCTGGGCCAGCCCCCGGGCCAGGGCAAAGCCGATCCCCTGGGAAGATCCGGTGATCAGCGCCCGCTTACCGGTGAGTGAGAAGAGTTCCATCATTTGCGTCCTTGGCTTGCCACACCCGGTTGAAGGGCGGTGAACGTTACGGATGCCGTGTTACCGACAACAATCGGAGTCAAGCGAAGGATTCGCCCGTGTCGAAACCCATTGTACTGCAGGTCGGGCCTTATCCCGACTGGGATCAGGGCCCGCTGGATGCGACCTTCGACATGAAGCGTTTGTTCGAAGCGCCGGACAAGCGCGCATTCCTGGCCGAACACGGCCCATCCATCAAGGCAATCGCCACCAGAGGAGAGATGGGCGCAGACGCAGAGATGATCGCCGCCTGTCCGGCGTGCGAGGTGATTTGCGTCTATGGCGTGGGCTATGACGCGGTTGATCTTGCCGCCTGTCGTGACCGCGGCATTCAGGTGACTAACACGCCGGATGTTCTGACCGGCGATGTGGCCGATCTGGGCGTGGCGATGATGCTTGCCCTGTCACGCGGCATGATCGGTGCCGAAGGCTGGGTGCGCAGCGGGTCGTGGGAAAAATCGGGCCTGTATCCGTTACAGCGCCGGGTTTTCGGTCAAAAGGTGGGCATTCTGGGCCTCGGCCGCGACGCGCCACATCGTCAACAAGGGTCTGATCGCTGCCGTCGGACCCGAGGGGATGATCATCAACATATCCCGTGCCTCCAACATTGACGAAGACGCGCTGATCACGGCCTTGCAAACCGGCGCGCTGGGGTCTGCGGCGCTGGACGTGTTCGAGGGGGAACCGGCGCTTGATCCGCGTTTTCTGACGCTCGACAACGTTCTGCTACAGCCGCACCATGCCAGCGGCACGTTCGAAACCCGCAAGGCGATGGGTCAGCTGGTGCGCGACAACCTGTCGGCGCATTTCGACCAACGCCCACTTCTGACACCCGTCCTGTGAGGTTTTGATATGAAGACAATCACCGCATATGCCGCGAAAGATCTGCGGATCGAGGATCGCGATGATCCGACTGCGGGTGCTGGCGAAGTTCTGGTGCAGATCGAAGCAGGCGGCATCTGTGGGTCAGACCTGCATTATTATCAACACGGTGGCTTCGGCGCGGTGCGCCTGAAGGAACCGATGATCCTTGGGCATCAGGTTTCGGTGCGCATCATGGCACTTGGCGACGGCGTCACCGGGCTGAGCACGGGTCAGCGGGTGGCCGTATCGCCCTCGCGCCCCCTGCGGGGCCTGCCGGTGCTGCGATGAAGGCCGCCACAACCATTGTCTGAACATGCGGTTCTATGGCTCTGCCATGCCATTCCCGCACATCCAGGGCGCCTTTCGCCAATTGCTGGTGGCTGACGCCGGGCAATGCGTGCCTGCCGACGGTCTGTCGGCGAGCGAGGCCGCGATGGCGGAACCTTTGTCGGTGGTTCTGCACGCCGCTGGCCAGGTTGGCGATCTGATGGGCAAGCGGGTTCTGGTAACCGGCTGCGGTCCGATCGGCCTGTTGGCGGTTCTGGTCGCGCGCGCCGCCGGAGCGGTTGAGGTTGTGGCCACGGATGTCACCGATTTCACCCTGGGCAAAGCGCACGAGGTTGGCGCGGACAGGGTAGTCAATTTGTCCGATACTCCTGATGGGCTTGACGCGTACTCCGCAGACAAAGGCCATTTTGACATCCACTTCGAATGCAGCGGCGTCGGCGCCGCCCTTGCCGCCGCCGTGCCGGCCATTCGCCCCGGTGGCACCATCGTTCAGCTTGGGCTTGGAGGCGATATGACGCTGCCGATGCAGACGATGACGGCCAAGGAAATATCGCTGAAAGGGTCGTTCCGGTTTCATTCAGAATTCCGCCTGGTCGTGGAAATGATGCTGAGCGGGCGCTTGAACGTTGCAACGCTGGTCACCCACAGGATGCCGGTTCTTGACGCGGTCAACGCCTTTGAAACAGCCGGAGATCGCAACCGCGCGATCAAGGTTCATCTGGAATTTACACCGGATTGATGGCTTGGGATTGAACGCCCGGATCGCGCACCGCCGCCATGTGCAATCGCATCTGACGAAAGGGCGTCAACGGTCCGGGCGACCTGTCCGATAGTTGCGTGCGGCGATTTTCGCCGTCCGCGCCAGAATAACGTCGGCGCGGGTCAGCCGCCTCAGCTCACAAGGCCCCACATCCGCATCACCGCAGTATCCAGCAGGGCCTGATACAGCGGATCAGCCTCACCCAGAAACCAATCCCCCAGCCCTTCTTCAAGCCGAACGGGCTGATCCGGCCATCCGGTCAACAGCGCCATTGATAGATGCCAGACAAGATCGGCGGCCGACCAGTCCTGTGCCGGCACTTGTGACATCATGGCGGTTAGCCATTCACCGAATTCGGGTTCGACCAGCGCGAGCACCTGTTCCTCGTCCGGTGCATCCGCATGCGAAAGAACGATGCGCAACGCCGAAAAGGCCCACGCGCCTGCTGTTGGCAGATTGGGATTATCGGCCAGCGCGCGCAGCCCGTTGATCGTTTCAAGTGCCAGCATGGCGATGGCGTCGGCTTCGGTGTCAATCTCGGCCAGGCGCATTGCCTGGGCATCGGACAGAACCTCACGCTCCCCGCCGGTATGCTGAACGGCAAGCAGGTCGATGCGTTCGATCAGTGGGGCGTCTTCAAGCTTGATCATTGCGGGGGTGCTCCGAAAATCTTGCGCATGACGTCGTTGAGGGCCTGACCCTGCCAGCCCGGCTGCCCCTGATCAGGCGCATTGCCAGGAAAATGCACGGCCAGGTGTTCGATAACCTGTGATTTCACCGACTCCACTGCCCAATCGCTCTGCAGAACCTGATTCCACCTGTCCGCCAGAAACTGGCGGTTGTCCAGCAGATGCGCGCCCAGCCGCGTATCGTAGCCGTCAAGCATGGCTGTCACGATGGTTTTGATATCAACGCCATCCATCGACCCAAACAGCAAGGTTTCCCGCGCGACATCGGTCTTCAGCAGACTGGGATCGTCGGTGTTGATTGTCACGCGGATGCCGCTTTCTGCCAGTTTGGTGGCGGGATGATCCTCGGCCCGGATATTGGAGATTTCCAGGTTGGAACTGATGTTCAGCTCAACCGCAATTCCGCGCTTCCTCAATGTCTCCAGCAAGGCGTCGCGCGCCTTCTCGAACGGGGCAATATCTGCGTCTGTTTTCAGAAGATTCCGCTCCCGCAATTGGGCACCTGACATCCCCAGGATCACGCCGTGGCCGATACGATCAGTGCCCATCCTGACCGCGGTTTCCACCTGCATCAGCAGGCCCATGGCGTCGAGGGATGACATAAGCTGTTCGCCCGCGTGAATTGTTGCCCCGATCTGCTTGGGGTAGTCCGCCCCGCTAAGCCCAAGGCGCGCAGGGCCAATCAATCGGATTGCGTCCATCACACTGCGATTGAGCTGCGCCAATCCAGTCAGGCCAAGATCGCCAAGCGCCTTGGGCGCATGTGGCGCATCCGGAGCAAGGAACGTTTCCAACAACACGCCATAGCGATTTGCGCCGTCCTTGCCGCTGCCGCTTTGGATATAGGCGGCATCGGCCTTGATCAGTGCTTCTCGGTAGGTATTCAGCAACACGTCCCATTCGGTCCCGAGGCGCGCATTTGTGGCAGGATCGGCCAGGCGGTCGAACTGGGCTTCTGCGTCCGTCAGCGACATGGCGCCATTGCGCGAAAGCCGCTTTGCCGTTTCAGCCCGTAAGGCGGCAAGGTCCTGGGGCGCATTTGCCTGCACCTTCGCGATCGCTTCATTCAGCCGCTGCGCGTTGAGGAATGACCTGAAAGCATAGGGCGCCAGAAGTAATTCCGGACCGACGGCATCTTCGCCGCCGGAAATGTCGATGCCAACCATGCGGGCCAGCGTGTCGGGATTGGTCGAGGCTACCCGCAACGTCTCGAGCAATCCCAGAACATCGTAACGCGGGGCGGCAATGCCGAAACCGCCATCGCGCAGGAAATCCTCGACAGTTGGAAGCGGGGGTTGGAGCCCTGCGAAACTGTTGCGCAACTCGTTGATCTTCGCCCGTGCCGCATCAATCGTGAGGCCGCCCGTTCTGTTCGCCCCGGTGCGGTCATTGCTGTTCGAAAATCTTGACAGATCCAGTTGGAAAAGCATTTCGGGCGGGCGTGTTCCAGACTGCAAGGCCAGTTCGGCATCATGGATCAGGCCGACGACACTTGTCTTCGTGCTGTCGTTTGCGGACACATGCGCCTGCGCCTTCTGCGCCAGCGCGCGCGTTTCACGCGCGGGCGAAAGGTTGTTATTCGCGCTGGTCTTGCTGGTCGAGAAGGTGATGAAACGCCCCGGATAGCGATCTTTCAAGCTTCCGAAGGCCGTGTCGAATTTCACGGAGTTTTCGTGGTTCTTGGTTGCGACCCGCACTTCCAGATAGCCATAGCGTGCATTGACCCCCAGCAGCTTTTGCGCCTCGCTTCCGGTCTTGACCCCGGCTTTCTGCAACAGTGCTTTCATGGCCGCATAGGAATCAAAGAACCGTTGGTGGGTAGACGTAAGCGACACTTGCGTATCCACGCCCGAGGTTTTGCCCACGACCAGCTGATCCGGCGGGAACCCGCTGCCAACCGAGTTGATGAACTCGCGGAAGGCAAAACTCAGCGCCATTCTGGCCTGCAACTCTCCGATCCGAACGCCGGTGTCCTCGGCGCGCGCTTTCGCTCTTTCATAGCTTTCCAGATGGATGATCAACTTGTCGGCCGCGTCTTTGAGGTTGCGGCTCCAGCTGCCATCCTCGTTCCGGGCAATGGTGACATCGCCATCAAGCGCGCGAAGATCTTCAAGGTTCGTCGCCGAGATTGTGCGCAGCGTTCTGCGGAATTTGTCGTCCTTCAGCATGCCAAGAATTCGGCTGGCACGCTCATTCGGTTTGCCCAGATCGTCGGACGGTTGCGCGGTGGGGTCCGCGATCAGCTTGCGGAACTTGCTGAATAGGCCGCTGTCGATATTGGTGACCGCATAGGCCTGATCGAAGGCGCCGAACAGATGCGTATGGAAATCCCCCAGCACCCGGCTGTTGCGCGCCTGTTCAACCAATGAGGCCAGCGACACATCAATGCCCGCACTCTGCAAATCGGCCAACGGCAGCACCATCGCGCGGTAGATGCTTTGCCGCAGCAATGTCTTGAGGCCACGGTTCGTTGCCATCATCTGGATCAGCGCCGCCTGATCACCGCCGGGGTCGGCGGTTGAGAGGTTCGAGAACTTCACCGTGCCGTCCTGGATCAGACCATTGGTGTTTGCCCATTCCAGAAGTGCAATTTTGGCCTGGCGGGATTCCAGATGCGCGCCGCTTTTCAAGTTCTCTAAGCGGCTTATCAGCGCATCATTGCCCGGAAATTGCGTGCGTATCTTGTCGAATTTGAGCAGGTCAAGCGTGCGCACATGCCACTTGCGTTCAGTGGATGCGTCGATGATAAACGGCGCAAGCTCATCAACGACCCTGACCAGCCCATGCAGAACGCCTGCAATCTGCGATTCGATTTCGGCGATCTTCTTCCTGCTCGGCCGCTTTAACGCGCGCAGTCGCGTAAGTTCTTGGCTTAGCTTGATATATTCGCCAACCTGCGTTTCCCGCCAGGCCGGATACTGATCGAATGACGACACCTCACCGCCCGTCACATCCGCAATGCGCGCGTCCAATTCCGCCCGCACCGTGTCAGAGGCCGCTTTGTGAAGTTCGGCCAATGCCTTGTCTTGCAGGGGGTGCGTTGTCGCATCGGGGTTGCCAAAGACGATCAGGCCCAGGCCCGGATCGCGCAGGATGATGTTGGGCAGGCGCCCATTGCGGATGTCGCGCAATCGCCGCGCCCAATTCGCCTCGGCCGCCTTGGCATCGTCGCGTAATTGACGGGTCAGCCGGCTCGCGGGGCCGTCTTCGCCGTACATCTGCCGGGACAGGATGCGCATGCCGGTTCGTTCGATCAGCGCTTCATGTTCCAATGTGAAGGCGCGCTGCGAACTCAGGCGCAAGGCCTGTACCGCTTGCCCCTTGGCCAGTTCTTCCAGCACTTTGCGGACCGGCGTGTTCTGGTAGATCTGGATTTCCTCGGTACCGGAAGAGTGTTTAGAGAAACTGGCCGTGCCGTCGCCATCACGCAGTCTGATCTTGATGCCAATCTCTCCAAGGACCCGTTCGATGTTGTCAAACCGTTGTGCTGCCAGATCGTCCAGCGGTCCAAGGTCGCGCAATTTGCGCATCGCCGGCTCAAAACGTTGGCGCGCATTGGCAAGCCGCGCCTTGTTGATCTCGGGCGCGGCCCGCAGCGGCGCCTCGGCGCGAAATGCCTGGGGGTTGAACCGGGGGCGCGGGTAAATCAGGTGATTGCCGGCAAACTGGATCAGCCGTTGCATCCCCGGGATCTGGATCAGATTGCGGACGAAGGCGTCCAGCGTCACTGGATTGCCTGCGATCATGGATTCGATCCCGGTCCCGGCCACACCGCTGGCAAGGAACTGCCAAATCGTCCTGCCCCAATGGACACCCTGCGCGGTGGCGGCAACGGTGGCGCTGCCTAATACCGGGGCCCCGCGCGCTTGTTGCAATGCCTGCGTCAGTCGCTGGCGTGCCTGTTCCAGCTGCGGATTCCCTTTTTGCAGGCGGATCAACGGCCCCAACACGTCGAGCAATGCAAATGTCGCCAGATTCTGCCCGAATTCTTCCAACAGCGACAGTTGCGGCGGCGCCCCGCCCGGGCGCGGTCCGGCAACGCCCGCCATTAGCGCACGGGTCATGCGCCCACCGGCCGTCATTGCCGCAGCTTCGCGCAGAACACCCAGCGATCGCATCGCCATCGAGCTTTCGGCGATCAACGCGATCCCACGGGCCCCGATGCCAAGGCGTGTTGCAAGCATGGCCATGCGCACGCCAACCGCCGCGATGCCAACGCCCAGCAGGCCGGAAATGGCAACAGTCGCGGTGATTTCCGAAATCGTGCGGAACGACGTCAGGTCGGTCCAGACCGAGTTCTCGGGAATATTCAGCCGCGCGTACATATGCGACAATTTCAGCTGTTTGGGGATTGCCGCGACAACCTTGGTCTGGCCGTTCTCCTCAACTTCAACCAGCAGGCCAAGCAATTGCAGCTTTTGATAGCCGCGCGACTCCGGGCTCAGTTCGGTTTCGGGATCCAACCAGTCAAGCAATGCGTCGCTGATCAGATTGGCCTCGCGCTCCAGCTCCTGAAGGCGCCAGGCTGCCGATTTGTAGCTGTCGCTATGCCGCCGATTGAGGGAATAGCCGAGGGTTTCCGCCATGAAATCGGCGATCCACGCATCATAGCACTGCACAACGCTGTAATCCCAACGGCTTTCGGGGAAATAGTAACCGTGAAGTTCGCGGTGGCCTTCGGCAATGGTCGCGTTCAGCGACAGGATCATCGCCTGCATAAAGTCGCGCGGATCGGGTTGCCCGCCTTCAGCGGTGCCGAATTTGCCGCGCATGGCGGCATATGCGCCAAGCTGAGGAGAGCGGCGGAAAGCCGCGCGCTGTTGCTTGCTCATCTGGCGCCACGCGTCGCGCACGGTCTTTTTTGCAGGCATGAAGCTGGCAATCTCGGCCAACCGCGTGTGCAGTCGCAACGTGTCCGCATAAACAGCAGTGCGATACTGGTTGCCCGCCAGCCTGCCGGTGACCGGGTTGAGCAATGGGCCGTTGAATATCCAGCTTAACTGGCGGGCTTCGATATCGTCGATCCGGGCAGAAAGTTCCGCGATCTGGCGGCGCGTGCTTTCGGTTTGATCCTTGGCGGTCTGCAACGCAATCAACTGACCATAGAGGCCGCCACCTGCGGATTTGCCGTAGAGTTCATCGGTCATTGCCATGACCTCATGCAGTGCGGCTTTGTCGACCTTCTCGGGCGGGGTGGCGGTTTCACCCGCCTTCGGGTCAGGCTGTGCAAGCCGGGCCAATGACTTGGATCGCCAGGCATCCTCCAACGCCTGCGCGGCCCGCAGCTGAGCAAGCGACCGGAAATAGGCCCGTCGTTCCGCCGCCGAGATCGAGCCGCCGCCCCGGCGTGCCTCAAGCAGGTTTTCGGCTGCGTCCACCAGGTCTTCAGCCGAGCGGAGTTCGCGGTCGATTGTGCGTGGATCCATCGACCCTGTCAGGATCTCGAGCCGCGCATGCTGATCGGTCAGACGCCGGATGCGATCCCGCGCGGCAATCTCTTTGGCGTGCAGTGCTTTGGTCTGCGCCTCGCGCTGTTTCAGCGCACGTTCGCGGCCTTCGTCCAGATGGTCCCATGCCCAACGACCGGCGCGCTCGAACCAGTATTTCTCGGCCTCTTCGGACAGATGATCCGCGCGCCGTTCGCTGGCCATTGCCAAAGCATCGACCGCGATCGCGCGTTCCTTGAAATAAATGGCGTTGGCCGCGTCGCGCAGCTTCCGCAATAGCTTGCTTTTCAGCTTATAGGCGTCAGTCGTCGGGTCATCGGTTTTGATCGCGGCCACGCGCGACGCCATGTCCTGCAACAGGAACAGCCCGGCGGTTGCCCCGGGTGCACCTTCGCCGGTGAAAGTTGCAATGCGGATAATTGCGTCAACGCCAAGCTCGGTATCGCCGCGCTGCAAGGCAAGTTTTGCAAAAGTCTCCAGCTGCGCAACAGACAGATTGTCGGACCCGGCACTGAATTTCGTGCGCAGAGCGGTATAGCTGAGTTCCTCGGTCAGGCCCGAGGTCAATTGCTTGAAGGCCGCGCTGCGTGACTGGGCATCCATGTCCGAAAGGTCGATCAGTCCAAGCAATGGCGCGGCGCGGGCCTGCGCCTCGGCGCTGGTGGCCCCGTCCTGTATCGCGGCGTAAATGCGCAGCGTCTCAAGCCGAATGTTCCATGAACGCTTGCGTTTGTCCGAAAACGTCGACGCCGCCACTGCTGCATCAATCAGCGCCAGCTTGTCTTCCGGCATGCTGCTGACCAGCATCGCCAGCGCGGCCGCATCGCAGCCAGAGGTTTGCGATGCTGGCACCTGGGCAAGCATCGTCATAATTTCGGTCAGCTTGTTCTGGTCAATCGGATCTGGCGGTTCGTCCGTCGACCGGGCCACGATCAAACTGATCGTCGCAGAAATGAACTGCGGATTGCCCGGCATGTGCTTGAGGGCCCTTTTCAGGGCTTCGAGTGCCTTTGCGGAATCCTTGCGTTTGACGTGGATCGCAGCGCTTTTTGCTGCCGCGTTGCCGCGTACTTCTTTGGTGGCGCCGCGCTGTTCGACAATCGCCAACAAGCCAACGCGGATGTTGGCCCAATCCTGTGCGTCGCCATCCACTTCGCTGATGGACTCGGCAATCGCCTCCATCATCTGTTCGACATGCAGCGCCAGTGCGACCGACAGGCGCTTGAGTTCCGCATCGTCTGTCGACGTGTTCAACAACCGCAAGGCCGCAGCAAAATCACCGGCCTGGGCCCGATGCAGCGCCTCATAAAGCCGCAGGCGCACGGCTGATTGCGCAGTCTTGGCGGTCGTGCTCGCCTCGCCATCGGTGCGGGTTTCTTCATTCTCAAGGCGCGCAGCCTCGGTCGCGATGGCGTCGGCCAAGGCGCTGTTCACGCTGCGATTGGTATCAACCCAGTCGTCGGAGGGATCGGTTTTTGCGCGCGATGCAATGGCCTGGGCGATGGTCGACAGATGCTGGATGCGGGCGTTGAAAAGGCGCGCCAGCCGGGTTTTGGCGGCGTTGAGCTTTTTGGCGTTTTCGCCGGTCAGGTCACCACGGGCAGCGGCCTGCTTCAAGTCCTCGAATTCGGCCTCGGCGATCCCGATTTCAAACTCCAGCTGCTTGCCGATCCGGCTTGCCGCTGCCTTGGTGTCATTGGCATCGGCACCCTTGCGACCCGCCGCCAAGGCCGTTCGCAGGCTTTGCGCCCAACTGCCGATTGTTGCGGCGCGACGTGTCTGACCGCGCGCCATTGCTGCGGCCTGCTGCGCGTCAAGCGCGGCGGCGGCTTTGGCCAGGGCATCTTCATACCCTGCTGAGGCGTTCTTGATCACCTCCTCGGTCACAGAACCGCCTGCGGCCAGCAGACCTTCGGCAAGCCCGCGCATCGCTTCCACCCTGGCCAGCGCAGCCCGCGCCGCACCGTCCACGCCGTTAATCTGGCGCGCACCTTCCTGGAACAGATCCATGACCCTGCCGACAATTTTTGCCGGGTCGAGGTCATAGGGACCAAAGGTCGAGGTAGCATCTTGCAGCAACTTCCTGATCGTCGCTTCGGAAAGGCCGACCAACCCTTCCAGAAGCGCGCGTTTCAATGCCGCGCGATGCCCCGGAACACTGTGTTTGGCAACAAATTCGTCGATCGCCCGGACAACCGCGGCCGCACGTTTGTCGGCCTCCTTGGCCTCGTCAGATTTTTCTTCGGCGACCTGCGTTGATGGCCGGCCCGGCCCTATTAAGACGCTCGGCGAAAAAAATCCCAGCGCCTGCATGACTGTGGCGATCGCTTCCTGACCTTTCGCGGCCTCTGAAAGTCGGGCGATGGTGGAATCGGGGCTTTCATAGGCCGTGTCCCAATCCGCTTTGGCCTTGCGTTCGCGCCGCGAAACAGAATTGGACGAGAAGGCATGGGCGAACCCCTTGCCGACCGGGCTGTCCGGCAGGTTGATCTTGGCATCGTCGCCGAAATTCCAGCCGCCAGCTTCCAGTTCGCCCCGGGCCTTGGCCCTTTCCCGTTCTGCCGTGTCGAAGGCCGCGCGGGGCTGCGGATCGTTCTTGTTGTCCAAAAGCGCCAGGGCCTTGGCGCGACGATCATGATTGGCATAGCGCTGGTACGCCCGCAGCATGCGCCCGGCTTCTTCGCGCACCACCTCCCGCTTCAGGTCGCCGTTGCGGTCCACCCAGGGCGCGAGTTCCGCATTCCGTTCAGCGACCCGATCAAAAGCACGCGCGTGGACGCCGCCGGGCAGCCCCTCCAACGCGGCCCTGCGCGCCTGTGGCAGTTGCGCACCGGCGGCGGCAAGGTCACCCCGTGCGGCATCAATGTCCGACTGCGCGCGCCCCAATTGCGGGCGCAGGTCGCGCACCTGGTCCTGCAGCTCGGTAATCTCGGCGGCATTGCTGCCAGTAGCGGGGGAATATTCACTCGCACCCAGCGCCGCCAGCTGCTTGCGCGCGTCGCGAAGCGCCGCATTGATATTGCGGCGGCGGCCCTGAGCATCCTCCAGCCGGGCGTTGCCGTCGGTCAGGCGACGTCCGATATCGGCCAGGGCGGCGTTGGCCGCCTGCGCGCGTTGGCGTGCGGCAATTGGATTGCGATCGGCAGGCATGGCACCGGGCTTGCCGACGAATTCCTTCAGTCCTTCGATCGCGTCGGACGCATCGACAGCCGCATAACGCAATTTCAGAAGCTCGTCAGTTGGCATATCACGCAGCATGTCCATCCGCCGCCCGCGCGCCTGCTGGCCCAGGGCTTCGTCGCGCGTCTTGCCCCACTTGCCCATATTGGCCGCCCACGAGTCGGCTGCATCGGCGCCGCCATAGGCCTCCATACGGGCCCTGTCGCGCTGTCCGGCCAATGAATTGTCGAGGTAGTCATTATGCGCCTGCTCATAGGCATCCTTGGCCGCATTGAATGCCGCCTGGTCTGCGGTTTGCTGCGCGGCATTCGCGGTGATCTTGGCGTCAATGCCCTCCAGCGCCTTTTTGGCAGCGGCATGGGCATCGGCGTTCGTGGCCGGGTTAATGGCGTTGAGCTTCGCTGCCGCTGCTGCCCGCTCTGTCCCCAATTCCACCTGTCTGGCGTTGCTGGCATCGCGCGCGGCCTCGGCGTTGCGCACGTCTTGCGCATTGGCATCCAGACCCGGCCCATTCACCTCACGCCCCAGCCGATCGCTCCGGCGCTCCAACCTTCGCTTCAGCGCGCGGTCCCGCGCGTTGAGGCCACCCTGGGCGGCCTCTTTCTCTCGCAAAAGATCGAGGGCCTCGTCAGTGCGGGACTTGGCGGCGCGACCTTCGGCAAGCCTGCGATCGGCCTTGCGCTCTTTGTGTTGCGCCTTGGTCAGACCATAGCCGCGATCTTTGGCGGCTTCGATACGTGCTGATCGCTGTGCAGCGGCCTGGTTCGTGGCATCGACGCGCTGCTGGCGATGTTCGACCGATGCCTCTGCGCGGGATTTCTGGCCTTCGATGGCACGACGCGTTTCCGCCAGTGCGTCAGCCCGGGCCGTATCGTTGTTGCGGCGCGCTTCGGCCTCGGCGCGTTTGAGTTCGTCTATCCTTTCGCCCATCTCGCCAATGGCGGCGCGATCTTCGTTGATCCGCTCTTGCTCGCGCTCTGCGCGTTTTTTCAGCTTGTCAATCTCGGCTTGTTCTTTGGCAATGCGTTCCTGTTGGCGGGCAACGCGGCGTTCTTCGGCCGACATGCCCTCCCGCTCTTCGCCCGACTCGTCGAGGCCGCGTTCACCCAGCGCTTGCGCCGCATCTTCTGCCAGTTCGTCCGCTTCCTGCTGATCTTCGTCGAGGTCGTCTTTCTGCAAGTCATTGCCTTGCGCCACCGCTGCGCCAGCCCCGGCGACGACATCGTCGATTGCGGCTTCTTCCTCGGGCGTATTCTGGCCAGCGGGCAGGTCGCCGCCGGGTTGGACCGTACGGGTTTCGCCACAACAGACGCAACAGCATTCGTCGCCATGTTCTGGCACCGGCTCTGCCCCGCCGGCGACGATGGCGTCTTCTTTTTCGCCGGGGCGCCCAGTGCCGGTGATCGGGCGGCCTGGTTGCGTTTCTGGGGGTTCGTCATCACCTGGCAAATCGTCGGGCGATGGCGCTTCGTCGGTTTCCTCGTCGCCGCCGGTCTTGTCTTTCTCAGGCTCGCCGCCACCGCCGCCGGGTGGCGGGTTTTGTCCCGCGCCACCGGGGTTCGGCGCCGTGGGGGTTGGCGTGCCTCCACCGTTTTCAGGGGCCGTTGGCGATGGGGTGCCATCATCGGCGCGCAGCAGCGGGCGCAGGCCGACAAATCCGGTGTTCTTGTCGGGAAAGAACGCGCCGCGCCGGGCTGAGCGGACATCGGGGGCGTCTTCCGCCCAGCTTCCGCCGCGCGCCACCCGCTTGCCTTCATGTTCGGCATCAGGCGGACCGGCATAGGGGCGATAGGCATCGTCGCACCATTCCCAGATACAGCCATGCATGTCGAACAGGCCGAATTCATTTGGCCACCGGTCACCCAGCACCGTCCCGACCTGTTCGGCCGAAAACAGCGCGACCTGGGGCAGTTGGCCCGCGTCATCGCCGATCCACCACGCCGTCTGGGTGGTGGCGCGACAGGCGGTTTCCCATTCGATTTCAGTTGGCAGGCTGACTTTCGTACCGGGCAGGCGGTTGGTCCAATCGCGCAGCAATTCGACGGCATCTTGCCAGGACAGCGTGGCGGGCAGCCGGAGATCATCCGGCGTTTGTGGAAATGGCAGGCGCGCCAACACAAGATGCAAGGCCTGCGTTACGGGTGTGGCCAGCAATCGAAAATCGCTGACCGGTTCCCTGAGCACCGGCATTTCATCGGGCCGGGCATGCAAATCGTTCGCTTCGCTGCCCTTGCGGCCCGGGCCTTGCGGGATCTTCGCAAACGGCGCCTCGGCAATTCCAAGTTCCGCGGCGCCACCGGCACGCTGCATCAATCGCGCAAGCGCGTCGCCCTGGACATCGACGGCCACTAGTGCTGCGCCCAGCACCTGCATCGCCGCCAGATCGCCAGGCAGGTCCACCAGGTCTGACAGCTTTTCCTCGGCCGTGTCGCGGTCTTCGCTGTCGTGGACGATCTGCTGGACGTGGTGCAGGTAACGTTCTGCCTCGGGGCTGTCCGGCTCGGCCTGGGCGGGCAGGAACGGGGCGAGTTCTTCTTCTTCGGTCGGCGGCGCATCGGCGTCGGCGTCGGCAAGCGCTTCGATCAGCGCCGCAAGCCCTGTGCTGTCCAGCCCAGCCAGTTGCACCAGTTCGTCAAGATCGGGGACTGCCGCTTCCTGGTCACCGACACGGTTTGCCAGAACTTTCGCCAGCCGATTGTCGAGGCGGTCTTCAGCGGACCGCGCAAACCGGGCCGACAATTCGCCTTCGACCGTCGCGACCGGTGATCCGGCAAGCAATCCCAATCGGGCAAGCGCTTCTTCAATCAACGCATCGCCGGATTCGGCGGTTTCATCCCAGGCATTATCTTGTCGCAATAACGCGACGAACGCACCTGACGGCATGTCTTTTCCCTGTGGTTACCGCAACACTAGGGGATAATGGCTTTGTGCAAAATCTACTCTTAAAACAAAACTGTTGGCACTGTTCAGACTAATTCAAAATGACTCGTGTCTTGCCTAAAACCATCACCCGATCATTCCTTCCCTAAGGTCACTGTAATCCATCAGGGTTGTATCAGACAACTGGAAATAAGCCTCTGGCTGCGCAGTCGAAACACACTCGAGATCGCGAAAGCAGGCGAGGACGGCAGCGCGGATGGTGTTCGACGTTGCAGGGCATTGCCGGAATATCGGGCCAAGAACGGGCGTAACGCGTTGTCGGACAGACCCGTCCTGCGGCGTCAGCGGCAGTATAACACGACCCATGTCTCGACACGACCATGGCGCGATCGAATCCGCTGGCCCCGCCAGGTGGCGATCATGCTTGTACTGCCGGCTTCGTTGAGACAGGTTGCGCGCAAATTGCATGCCGCCGGCAAGATGTTGGCAATTCGTAACTTTTGGAGTCTGCATTTCGTATGAAAGTGATTTATCTGGTGCAGGGCGATGCCAAGGCGCCGTTGTATGATTTTCCACCGCAAAGCGATTATCTGTACCTCCAGTGGCAGGCAGATTTTGTGCCTATGGAGAAGAGCTTCCATTTTCCTGGCTCCAGCTGGGCCTCCGGCCGGAATGAGCTTTACAGAAGGGCGCGCATTCAGGGGCCATATGACTATTACATCTTCATGGACGACGATGTTTTGTTTGATCTGTCCAAAAAGAAGCGGCGTTGCTTCAAGAACGTTCTAAAACTCGCGGCAAAACTTCGGCTGCGCCCCGCATTTCGGTTCGCGCGATCCTTCTTGCGTGCGCTGAAATCGGAACAGTCTTTGGCGGAATTCGAAAGATTGCTTGGCAAGCATGGCTCCCTCATTGGTGTGCCGCGTCTGTGGGGCCATGGCTGGTCAGAGGATTACAAGTTTGCCGAGGTTGATGCGGTGTCCTGTGCGGACGCCTGCATGGTTGCCGTTCATCATTCAGTTGCTGATCGGTTGCTGCCCTATTCTACAGAATACGATGATGTTAATTGGTGGTTCTGTGGTGAAGTATTTTTCGAAAAAGCCACAAAGTTTTGCTGGGGCCGCATACATCGCTTCAGCAATTTCCACATCTGGAACCTACAAAACAGAGAGTATCCCAAAGACAAATCGTCATGGATTGTTAATGTAAATCAAACGGGTGAGGCTGTCCGTTCGACGCTTTTGCCGGCCGTGCCGGAGGTCAGCCCAGAATCTGAAATTGGGGACAATTCGACCATCGTTGTCACCTCAATTCAACACCCGACCGATGCAATGCGATCGGTTGCTGCCAAATGTGCTGAAACCCATTCGCCGTTTATCATGATGGGCGATCGAAAAAGCCCGGCGGATTTCCAATTGCAGAATTGTGATTTTTGGAGCTCTGCGCGCCAAGGCCAGATTCCGGGTAAGTTGAAGGACAAGCTTCCAGAAAATCACTATGCCCGAAAGAACCTTGGGTATCTTGCCGCCCTGCAGAATTCCGAAACCCGTTTCATCATCGAAACGGATGATGACAACGACCCGCTTGGCACGTTTTGGAAATTGCGATCTGTTGATCAGCAGGTTGATTGCCTGCGTGGTAACGGCTGGATCAACACCTATAATTTCTTTTCGGACGCCAATGTCTGGCCACGTGGATTTCCGCTGGAAAACATCCACAGCCCATATGGCGCGGCGTTTCGAACCGGTGCCGATACTGGCGGGCAGGATCAACCGACCCTGACCCGAGAGCAGAAAAAATGCTATATCCAGCAGGGGTTGGTGCAGCATGATCCGGACGTCGATGCCATTTTTCGCCAAACCCAGAAAGGCCCGGTCTGGTTTCGTGATCGCGATCCGATCTATCTGGAGCCCGGGCTGTGGTGTCCGTTCAATTCGCAGAACACGACGTGGTCTGTGGACGTTGCCGAGTTGATGTATCTGCCCAGTCACTGCGTCATGCGCGAAACCGATATCTGGCGAAGCTTTATTGCGCAGCGCGTTCTTTGGACGCTTGAGTCTGGTGTCATGTTTCACGCGGCAACAATGCTGCAGGTCAGAAATGCACATGACATCAGGCAGGACTTCGAAGAAGAAAAGCGCCTCTATAGCATGACCGCGACAGTTACAAAAAACCTTGAGGATCTGCACCTGAAGCCGGGGTTCGCATCAATGGGCGAGAATTTGATGCTGTGTTATGAAGAAATGGTCCGCGTGGGCATATTCCCGAAGGACGAACTGTCATTGGTGTCCTGCTGGCTTGACGATGTTGCGCAGATGCGCGCGTCATAGGCGCGGTGGTGACTATCCGCAGAACCGGTTACGCGTCGGATTACTGAGCGGGAAAAATATCGTGTTTCGATATTGGCAGATTGAATAATTGAGCACGCACCCCATCGCGCGGAACTAGCCCGCAAGGGCGCCGGGCGCGCGCCTGTCTGCCCGGCGGGCAGGCGCTTTTGAGATGTCGCGCAATGCGCAGAACTATGGGCCAACGCTGAAACATAAATTGCCCAACGCGCCCGTATCGACGCCTGCCCGCAGACAGGCACGCGCCCGGCTTGCACTTCGTTTTGAGCAATGTCCGCGCCAGACCTTTCGCGCCTCGGCGACCGCGGCCCAAAACGCCCGCTACCCCCGGTTCATCCGGTTCGCGATCAGGTCATCCACCACCTCGGGCTCGGCCAGGGTGCTGGTGTCGCCCAGGGCGCCATAGTCGTTCTCGGCCACTTTTCGCAGAATCCGCCGCATGATCTTGCCGGACCGTGTCTTCGGCAGGCCGGGGGCGAACTGGATCAGGTCGGGTTTGGCGATCGGGCCGATGTCTTTGCGGACCCAGTCGGACAGCTCTTTTCGCAGCGCCTCATTCGGTTCCTCACCGCCCATCAGGGTGACATAGGCATAGATGCCCTGACCCTTGATGTCATGCGGGTATCCGACGACCGCCGCCTCGGCGACCTTGTCATGGGCGACCAGCGAGCTCTCCACCTCGGCCGTGCCCATTCGGTGGCCCGAGACGTTGATGACGTCGTCCACCCGGCCGGTGATCCAGTAATAGCCGTCAGCGTCCCGCCGACAGCCGTCGCCGGTGAAGTAGTATCCCTTATAGTCGTCGAAATAGGTCTTCATGAAGCGCTCATGATCGCCGTAGACCGTGCGCATCTGCCCCGGCCAGCTGTCGGCAATGCACAGCACGCCTTCGGCTTCGGTCGTGGTAATCTCTTGCCCCGTGGTCGGTTCCAGGATCACCGGGCGGATGCCGAAGAACGGTTTCGTGGCCGAGCCCGGTTTCGTCGCCGTGGCGCCGGGCAGGGGGGTGATCAGGTGGCCGCCGGTCTCGGTCTGCCACCAGGTGTCGACGATCGGGCAGCGCCCGCCGCCGACCACCTCGTTGTACCAGTTCCAGGCCTCGGGGTTGATCGGCTCTCCGACGGTGCCCAGCAGCCGCAGCGACGACAGATCAGCCTTCTTCACCCACTCATCCCCCTTGCCCATCAGGGCGCGGATTGCGGTGGGGGCGGTGTAGAACTGGTTGACCTTGTGTTCCTCGCACACCTGCCAGAAGCGGGAGGCATCAGGATAGGTCGGCACCCCTTCGAACATCAGCGTCGTCGCGCCATTGGCCAGCGGACCATAGACGATATAGCTGTGCCCGGTCACCCAGCCGACATCCGCGGTGCACCAATAGACATCGCCGTCATGGTAATCGAAGGTGTATTCATGGGTCATCGCCGCATAGACGAGGTAGCCGCCCGAGGTATGCACCACGCCCTTGGGCTGCCCCGTCGAACCGGATGTATAGAGGATGAACAGCGGATCTTCCGCGCCCATCTCCTCGGGCGGGCAATCGGCGGGAACCTCGGCGGCCATCTCGTGCAGCCAATGATCGCGGCCCGCTTCCCAGGCGACATCGCCGCCTGTGCGCTGCACCACCAGCATCTTGGCGTCGCCGGTGACCTTCCTGAACGCTTCATCCGCGTTGGCCTTCAGCGGCGTGTTGCGCCCGCCGCGCGGGGCTTCGTCGGCGGTGATCACCACGGCGGCGTCGCAGCCGTTGACCCGCGCGGCCAGCGCATCGGCTGAGAACCCGCCGAAGACGACCGAATGCACCGCGCCAATCCGCGCGCTGGCCAGCATGGCATAGGCCGCTTCAGGGATCATCGGCATATAGAGGATCACCCGATCCCCCTTGCCCACGCCCATCGCCTTCAGAACATTGGCGAATTTGCAAACCTCGGCGTGCAACTCGCGATAGGTGATGTGTTTTGACGCCGCATCCGGGTCATCGGGTTCCCAGATAATCGCGGTCTGATCGCCGCGGGTTTCCAGATGCCGGTCGATACAGTTGGCAGCCACGTTCAGCGTGCCGTCACCGTACCAGCTGATCGCGACCTTACCGTGTTCGAAACTGGTATCCTTGACCGAGGTGTAAGGCCGCATCCAGTCAACCCGCTTGCCGTGCTCCCCCCAAAACGCCGCCGGATCAGCGACAGACTGCGCATACATCTCATCGTATTTGGCGGAGTCGATATGGGCCTTCGCGGCAAGTTCTTTTGAAGGGGCGTATAGGTCGGACATGGCAAGTTTCCCAATCTAGGTCTGCGACACAGGCATCAGCGCAGGCGTCATTTCGGCTTGTACCTCTTCAATACGGTTTTGATGAGTTTTGACAACGCGGATCGCGCGGATCAATCCACGTTTCATCCGCCCCGAAAGCCGCGATTGTGCCGCTTCCGGTTCGATAGCGCGGATTTCAAGGAACAACGCAAGTGCATAAAGCCGCGTCGGCTGCCGCATATAACCTTGCCAACCGGCCTGCTCGGCCCCCAAAACCTGCAACAAGCCAAATCCAGATGTGATGCAATGCAGGTCTGTCCGCAGTTCCTCTTCCAAGGGATCTGCCCGGTCTGACGGAACGCCATTCAGGATATGATGCATGACTTCGTGAACAAGGGTCGAGATCATGGTCAGCGGTCGCGCGACCGCCTCGGGGTCATAGAAAATAACCGAACTGTCACCATCACCAGTCCACGCGCCTGCGGTTTCGCCAAGTTGTTCAAATGCACCGGCAGCGCGGTATTCGGCGGCTGGACGGTCAAGCGGCAGCAGGTCGATCTGTTCGTTCGCCCGGCCTAGCACGGCAAGGATGTTGTCAATGATCCCGCGCGCAATGTCCTCCGGTGTGCCCGACGGGGTTGGAAAAAACGACCTGGTTGGCGTCACCAGCGGAGCGTCGGTTGTTAACAAACCGTTTTTCGTCGCCCACAGGAATTCGGAAATGATCCATTCCTGCATATCTTCCGAGACGGGATACCGATTGAGTAAGAACATGATGAATTGTGGACCTGTCAGATTGCCAGACCCTCGGCGTCAAACAGGTCGTCGTCAAGCAGGTCCTCGGTCAATCTGTCGAAGACTGGATCTTGGTGTCTGGGGACATCCTGCTTGCCAGGCAATCCGGTAGCGTCCAGCCGTTCAATCGGCGGTCCTGTTTGGGTTTGCGCGGTTGGCCGACATGAGCCCTAATGTGCGGGTGCCATCTTCGCGCGAAAACCCGGTGCGAAAAGCATCCCGGCGGTCATTGCGATCAGGAACACCAGACCCGGTGCCCCGGTCCAGCTGAGTGCGGCCAGCGCCGGGCCGGGGCATAGCCCGGCCAGCGCCCAACCCGCGCCAAAAAGCATCGAGCCGACGACAAGTCCGCGGTCCAGCACCTGCGGTGGCCGGGCCGGGAAACTGCCGCCCAATACCGGTTTGGCGCGGCGGGTTGTGATCCACCAGGCAATTGACATCGGGATAATCGCTCCGCCCATTACAAAAGCCAGCGTCGGATCCCAGTCGCCGAATATGTCCAGCCATCCCTGAACCTTGCGGGTGTTGGTCATGCCTGACACCATCAGACCGATGCCAAACAGGCCTCCGGCCAATGCCGCGAATATCAACCGCATCAGATTAGCCCCCAAAGATGCCGAACCAGGCTTAGCATCACCGCCCCGGCAATGATGTAGATCACCGTCGCTGCAATGCCGCGCAAGGTCAGGCGCGAGATACCGCAGACGCCGTGGCCGCTGGTACAGCCGCCTGCAAGCCGGGTGCCGACGCCGACCAGAAGCCCGGCGATTGCCACGACCAGCCAATTATCACTCAGGTACGATTCGGCCCCACCAGTGAAACCGGCGATGACGCCGGGAACAAGGATCAGTGCTGCGACGAAGGCCGCACGCTCGGCCCCGTTCGACCAGCCGGTCCGGTCAATCAAGCCGCCCAATATGCCCGAGGCGCCCATGATCCGGCCGTTGATAAGAAGGAACATCGCGCCCGCACAGCCGATCATCAGCCCACCGGCCAACCCGTAGGCCCAGTCAATCATTCCCCGTCCCTTTCCGCTTGCCGGGATCGGACGATTGCCCGCCGCGATCCGCCGCCCCAAGGTTCCGCTTCTTATTGAGGGTTGGCGACGGCCACAATGGGCGCGTTGCACGAATGCCGAGTGCCGCGCGCAACCAGGCCCGGATCAGTTGCCATATCGGGTGCGGCCTATAAGAATACGCATATCCGGTCGGGCGTGCCGGTCTGAGGGAGCCCAAGCATGCATGTATTCCGCACCAACAGCCGAAAACCGGGCAACTGATGACTGCAGTTGGATATGAAATGCGCGACCGTATCGCGGTGCTGACGTTGGATAACCCGCCGGTGAATGCGCTGTCGGCGTCGCTCAGAAGTGGGCTGCACGACGGGCTGGATCATGCGATTTCGCAAGGCGCATTGGGCGTGGTGATCCGCAGTCAGGGCAAGAATTTCTCGGCCGGGGCCGATATCACGGAATTCGGCAAGCCGCCCGTCGATCCGTCACTGGGCGAATTGTGCAACCATATCGAAGATTGCCCGATCCCGGTTGTTGCGGCCATCCAGGGCGTCGCACTTGGCGGCGGATTTGAACTGGCGCTGGCGGCGCACTACCGGGTGGCGGCGAAAGACGCACGGGTCGGATTGCCCGAAGTCAAGCTGGGCTTGTTGCCCGGTGCTGGCGGAACGCAGCGTTTGCCCCGACTAAGCGGGGCCAGCGCCGCGCTGGAGGTCATCGTGTCCGGCGAACCGATTGCTGCCGAAGCTGCGCGGCAAATGGGCATGCTGGACGATGTCGTCGAAGGTGACCTGACCGAGGCTGCGCTGATTTGGGTAAATCAGGTGATTCAAAGCGATCTGGGGTCGCGTCCGACGCGCCATGTGATCTCGGGCCTGTCGGATCCGGCTGCCTTTCTGGCGGATATCGCTGCATGGCGGGCCGCGTTGGATGAACCCGCCGCCGGGGCGACCGGGAAGATCATTGATTGCGTCGAGGCCGCGCTGCTGTTGCCGTTCGAAGCGGGGTTGCGCCGTGAACGGTCGGCGTTCACCGATCTGATGACCTCGGATCAGTCACGCGGCCTGCGGCATGCGTTTCAAGCCGAACGATCTGCCGGAAAATCGCCAATCCTTGCGACAGGAACCCCGACCGAGATACGCCGCTGCGTGGTGATCGGCGGCGGTCAGCTGGGCGGATCGATTGCGATGGCCATGGTGAATTGCGGGCTGGACGTGACCTTGGTCGAGGCGAATGATCAGGCGCTGGAAAATGCAGTTGGCCGCATCCTTGACGTTTATGACCGCGCGGTTGTCCAAGGAAACCTTACCGTTGCCGAACGGGATGCCCGAATGACCCGGCTGAGTGGCGCGACCGCGTACACTTCGGTCACTGGTGCGGACTTCATCATTCATGCCGGAACAGAGGATGCCGCGCAGGCGGGACGTGATCTGGCCGAATGCGCAGGCGCGGCGGGCGGCGATCCCTTTCTTGCCGTGGCGCGCGATCTGGATATTTCGATTCTGGCCGGGGCCACCGGGTCCGCCGAACGGGTGGCGCAGATGGTGTTCCACCCGCCATTGGCGGCCAATCCGCTGGTCGAAATTGTCGTGACCCGCGATTCCGCGCCGGGGCTGGGTGCCTCGCTGAATGCGCTGGCGCGTCGGATGGGTCTGCGTGCCGTGCCGGTATCCCCGGCAGGGTCCGGCAATGGCCTGATCGCCGGGCGGCTGCGCGGTGCGATGCGTCAGGTTGCGGAACAACTGCTTGGCCTCGGCGCCGCGCCAGAGGCGGTGGACAGCGCCATACGCGACTGGGGCTTTCGCCTCGGCCCATTGGAGGCTGAAGACCGCATCGGCCTGACCGTGACCCGCGCTGACCAATCGCGAAGTTATCCGGATCGCGATCCGCAAATTCTGGGAATGCCGATGACCGGCGCCATGCTGGCGGCAAACCGGACGGGTCGCAGTGCGGGGGCCGGGTGGTTCAGCTATGACAGGAACGAAGGCCGCGCCTATGCGGACCCAGAGGTTGGCAATATCCTGGCCATGGCCCGGTCAGGGCAGGGTGCGCCAATCACAGCGGCGCAAATCACACTGCGGATGCAGGCCGCCCTTGCCAATGCCGGGGCGTGGCTGCTGACCGACAAGATCGCCGAACGCCCGATTGATGTCGATCTGGTGGCGCTTTCGGGCCTTGGAATGGCGCGGGCCCGTGGCGGGCCGATGCTGGCGGCCGACCTGACAGGCCTGCCACGCTTGCAGCAAACCCTGGCGGCAATGAACGCCTCGGCACCCGGCGCATGGACGCCATCGCCGCTCTGGGCCGAGTTGATCAAGAACGGCCAGCAGTTCTCGGATCTGAATACCCGGCGCGAATGAAAAGCTGGCGACTTGCGACGCAATTGCGCGCCTGATACGCCACCCTGAAATGTCTGACGATTTTCATCAGGTAACGCCCGCGCCGCAGAAAGGGCTTGTCGTATCGCATGTGTCGCGCAAATTCGCGGGGCGGGCGGTGGTCGATGACGTGTCCTTTGCGGTTCCCGCCGGGCAGGTAACCTGTCTGCTGGGGCCATCGGGCTGCGGCAAATCCACGACCCTGCGCCTGATCGCGGGGGTGGACCGGCAGGATGCCGGCGTGATCGAGGCCGATGGGCGCATTCTGTCCGATCACACGGTTCATATCCCGGCCGAAAAACGCTCGATCGGGTTGATGTTTCAGGATTTTGCGCTGTTTCCGCATCTCAAGGTCATCGACAATGTGGCCTTCGGTCTGAACGGCCCCCGCGCCGCGCGGCTGGAGCGGGCGTCGACCTTGCTGGAACGGGTCCGGCTTGGCGCGTATGCCGATGCTTACCCGCATGCCCTGTCAGGCGGCGAACAGCAGCGCGCCGCCCTGGCCCGCGCGTTGGCGCCGCGCCCGCGCGTGATGCTGATGGATGAACCGTTTTCCGGCCTCGACAACCGGCTGCGTGACGGCATTCGCGATGAAACGCTGGAAATTCTGAAGGATGAAGGCACCGCCGTGCTGCTGGTCACCCATGAACCGGACGAGGCGATGCGCATGGCCGACCAGATCGCCCTGATGCGTGACGGCAGGATCGTGCAGCAGGGCGCGCCCTATAACGTCTATAACGCACCGGTTGATCGTGCCGCCGCCGCCTTCTTTTCCGACATCAACGTCATCGCGGGCACTGTCGAGGGGGCCCTGACCGAAACGCCCTTCGGCCAGTTCCTCGCGCCCGGCTTTGCCGATGGCACCAAGGTCGAGATTGTGATCCGCCCACAGCATATCCGCATCGACTTTGACCGCGGCGGTCGAGGTCCGAACCCGACGCCCGAAGACGGAACGCCTGCGCGCGGCGTTGTCGAACGTGCACGGTTTATGGGCAAGGAATCGCTTGTCGATTTCCGCATGGATTTCGACGGATCGCGGCTGACGGCCTCGGTGCCTTCGGTGTTCCTGCCGCAGCCCGGAACCGCATTGTGGCTGATGCTGCGGCGCGAACGCTGCTTTGTGTTTCCGGCCTGAAACAAACACGTGCTGCAAAGGCGGCGCGTTCTGATGGGGTTGGTATGTTGGGGTTGGAGCGGGTGAAGGGAATCGAACCCTCGTCGTCTGGTTGGGAACCAGGCGCTCTACCATTGAGCTACACCCGCAACGTCGACTGAGTTAGGGCAGCCGCCGCGCATCGTCAAGGCCAATGGCAAAGGCCGCCCCGTAAGGGACGGCCCGTAATTATCAGATAACATTCAGCTTTAGCGGGGAAGCAGGACACCTTCGACGACATGGATCACGCCATTGGACTGCATGACATTGGCGGTTGTCACCTCATAGGCGTTTCCGGTCTCATCAAAGATGAACACGCGGCCTCCGTGGGTTACCTTGGCCGACAGGGCGTCGCCCGATACGGCATTGAAGTGATAAAACCCATCGTGTGACCGGCGCGCTGCCTTGGTCAGATCTTCGGCAGTTACCGCACCAGCAACCACATGCGCGGTCAGAACCTTTTGCAGCATCGCCTTGTTTTCGGGCTTCAGCAGGGTCTCTACCGTGCCCTCGGGCAGTGCGGCGAAGGCTTCATCCGTTGGGGCGAAAACGGTGAACGGGCCAGGGCCTTTCAGTGTTTCGACCAGATCAGCGGCCTGAACGGCTGCCACCAGCGTGGTGTGGATGGGTGAGTTCACGGCGTTGTCGATGATATCCTTGGAGGCCAGCATCTCGGCACCGCCAACCATTGGATTTTCCATCTCCATGGAGCTTTCCATGGCGTCGTCTTTCATCGCATCGTCAGCACCCGGCAGCAGCACCGCGTTGATCACGTGGATCACACCGTTGCTTTGCTTGACATCGGCAACGGTTACCGTGGCCACACCGCCGTTTTCATCGGTGATCGTCACATTGTCACCTTCCAGCGCAGCGGTCAGCACGCAGCCGCCCAAAGTCTCGACCGAGGCACTTCCACCGCCCGAGGCGATCATGTCCGCCACGGCCGAGGCCATGACAGCGCCGCCAACAACGTGGCAGGTCAGAATTTTGGTCAAAGTGTCCTTGTTTTCAGGCTTCACCAGGGTTTCGACCGTGCCCGCGGGCAGGGCGGCAAAGGCATCATCGGTGGGGGCAAACACAGTGAACGGGCCATCGCCCATCAGCGTGTCAACCAGACCTGCGGCCTGCACAGCGGCCACCAGCGTCGTGTGGATCGGGGAATTCACGGCGTTTTCGATGATGTTCTTGTCGGTGAACATCTCCGCGCCACCAACTTCGGGGTTGGCGTGGCCTGCGGCGAATGCGGTTCCTGCGGTGGCCAGGGCCAGGGCGCTTGCGGTCAATGTCATACGGATGGTTGTAAGCACGGGGGGTATCCTCACTGTTTGCACATCTCAACGCCCGGTCATGAGCGTCGTTGTGCTAAAAGATACGGGGCCGTGTCGGGATTGGTTTCAAAAGAGGTCATGACGAAACCGTGAGGATGGTCTGAGGGGCGGCGATATGAGGGGGCCGTTGGTTGAGAGGGTTGGTCGAGATTCACCATTTGCGTGGCGTACCCCGTGCACGGAATCAAGGCGCAGCCGCCGTGCACTCGCCAGCCCGTCCGGGCGGGTTGGCGACACTGTGGGGGCGCGTTTCCTTCAGATTTGACGGGATTGCTGAACCATCCAATTGCCCCACAAAAACGTCGCATCGCCAACCCACGGGCTGCCAAGCGCACGGCTACCGATGCAGAGGTCCAACATACGATTCAGGGCATTTTCTAGATTCAAGCCTACCGCCTGCGCCGCCGCCGCCCGCCTCCATCACCACCCGAGCCGGTATTGAACGACACATCCGGCAGCGTCACTTCCGCACTCAGGTTGGGGAAACTTGCCGTCGCATGCGGTATCGCATTGGCCGCGACGAAATGTTCCTGAAAGCGCGGCGCCAGCGCGGTTTCGATTTTGGTGATCTGGCGTACCCGCGCCTCGATCCCCGCACGCGCGTCGATATCGGCCAGCGCAATCCGCGCCCCGGTCCCGGCGGCGTTCCCAGCCGAGGTGACATGCTCCAGCGCACAATCGGGGATCATCCCCAGAACCATCGCGTGCTTGGGCGAGATATGGGCCCCGAAAGCCCCGGCAAGGATCACCCGGTCGACGGTTTCGACACCAATCTCGTCCATCAACAGCCGCGCCCCGGCATAAAGCGCTGATTTTGCCAGCTGTATCGCACGGATATCGCCCTGGGTAACGGTGATCAGCGGCCCGCCGGTCGCGGTCGCATCATGCAGGACATAGCTGTGGGTGCGCCCGTCCGGGATCATGCGATCACTGCCCGTGGCCTCGGCCGAGCCGATCAGCCCGGACGGATCGACCAGCCCGGCCATGCGCATTTCGGCCACAGCTTCGATGATGCCGGAACCGCAGATGCCGGTGATGCCGCTGTCTTTGGTGACTTCGGCAAAGCCCGGATCGTCGGACCAAAGGTCGGACCCGATAACCCGGACGCGGGCGATCTTGGTGATCGGATCAATCTCGACCCGCTCAATTGCCCCCGGGGCGGCGCGCTGGCCGTGGGCAATCTGCGCGCCCTCAAACGCCGGGCCGGTGGGGGACGAGCAGGCCAGCACGCCGTGTTCGCGATTGCCCAGCAACAACTCGGCGTTGGTCCCCACATCGACGATCAGCGTCAGCGGTTCCGCCAGATGCGGCGCTTCGGACAGCGCAACTGCGGCGGCATCCGCACCAACATGCCCGGCGATGCAGGGCAGGGCATAGGCGCGCGCGGCTGGGTTGATCGTGGTCAGCCCGATGTCGGCGGCAGGCTGTTCCATCGCGTCCGAGGTTGCCAACGCAAAGGGCGCTTGCCCCAGTTCGACCGGATCAATCCCCATCAGGATGTGGTGCATCACAGGGTTGCAGACCACCGTGGCCTCAACAATCTGGCGCGCGTCGATATCCGCCTCACCGGCAATCTCAGCCGCCAACTGTCCCAGCGCACCGCGCACCGCCGCCGTCATTTCCGCCGCCCCGCCGGGGTTCATCATCGAATAACTGACGCGGCTCATCAGATCCTCGCCAAAGCGGATCTGCGGGTTCATCATGCCGGTCGAGGCCAGGATGCGCGCGTCAGACAAATCCGCCAGATTGGCGGCGATGGTGGTCGAGCCGAGGTCGATGGCCAGCCCGAACAGCGGGCCTTCGAAGAAACCGGGCCAGACGTCCAGCACCCGGTGCGGGCCGCCGGTATGATCGCGGAACAGTGCCACGGTGACCTTCCAGTCGCCTTTGCGCAGCGCCGGTTGCAGGCGGGTCAGGACGGGCAGGTCGATGATGATCTCTTCAACCTCCCACGCGTCGCGCAGGGCGTCGCCAAGGCGTTCCAGATCGCCGGTTGGCGCGTGCATGTCGGGTTCTGCAACCTCGACATAGCGAAGGCGCGTGGCGGGGTTCATGGTGATGTCGCGCGCCGTGGCACGCTTGCGCACCACTTGCCGGTGCACCTGACTTTCGGGTGGCACGTCGATCACAACGTCGCCCTGCACGGTTGCCTGACAGCCAAGGCGCCGCCCCGCTGTCAGCCCGCGCACCCGGTCATAGCGGTCCTCGACCTTGTTGATCGGCGACAGGGCGTCCGCCGCCACCGTCAGCCCGTGCTTGGGAAACTCTCCGACACCGGGGCTGACCTGGCATTTCGAACAGATGCCGTTGCCGCCACAGACCGAATCCAGATCGACGCCCAACTGGCGCGCCGCCGTCAGAACCGGCGTTCCGACAGGCACGCGTCCCCGCTTGCCCGAGGGCGTGAAAATCACCAATGCGTCGTTCGCCATCTGCCTGCCTGTCAACTGCTTCGGGCGCACCATAGCGTGGGATCGGTCAGGGGAAAGCCACCGCGCGGCATGGCGCGGCAAACCAGCGACCTATTGGCTGTGGGAGGCCCATTCGCAGCGATCAAACGAGGCATAGCGGATCAAGCTGTCCGACCCGTTTTCAGCAACCAGGCGAGAGCATCCCTCGGTCTCTTCCGCATGTTCAAAGACGCTGACCACCCCGGTGCCATCGCCCGGCGCGCAGAGTGTCCCCCCGGCAGGCAAGGTTTGGGTGACCCGCGCGCCACCATGCACTTCGGCGGCAAAAAACGCCGGGCTTTCCGTCGCATTGGTCACGCAGACCTCGGCCATCGCCGGGCCAGCGCCCAGACAGATCGCCCAGGTCAGAATTGTCGGCATCCGCATCGCACTCTCCACATCGTTTCGCGCAAAGACTGGCGCTGTGATCGTGCCCATGTCCACACCAACCTGGCCCGATCACGGCGTTTCGACAGGAACGTGATGGCCTTGTTATTGGGGTGTGACCGCACCTGTTCGCCACCCCGGTTAAAGTCATCACGGACACCGAAATGAGTCGGTGCCCCACCAATAAGACTATGGAGATACGGGATGCGAATTCTAAAAACTGCGGCAGCGGCGTGTGTGGCGCTTGGCCTGGGAACGGCGGCCTCGGCGCAGGAAATGGCCCCCTTCGGGACGGATCATGATGTCGCCTATGCGGCCTTGCTCTGGGAGGTGATGGAGGCCAGCAAACTGGTCGGCGACGGGGCGATCATGTCGTTCCCTTATGAGGGCGTTGAACCCCACGGAATGATGCTGGAAACTTTCTATACCTCGGCCACTGTCGACGGGCACGAAGGCGCGCTGATCGTCAAGCGCAACTATGGCCCCGAAGGCGTCAGCATTGACGAGGTTTTGGGCGATCCGTCCAAACATCTGGGCGCGCTGACGGTCATGTTCCAGCGCGAGGCCGGGTATGATGACGAAACGAACAACTGGTTCTGGGTGAAATACCTGCCCGATGGATCGCTCGACAAGAACCCGAAGGGCATGCAGCTTGCCGGTCTGGTCGGCAAAGGGGCCGATGCGGGGTGCATCGCTTGCCACCAGAATGCGGATAATTACGTCTTCACGACCGAAGCCAATGTCGGAATGATGAAGTAACCTTGCGCGCGCGGGCCTTGGCCCGCGTGCCATTGCGCCGCGCGGCCGGCGTCAAGCAGGCTGTTGTTCGTGGCACAGCTGTTCCGTTTCTTGCGGCGCTAGCGCCACGTTCAACAGCGCGCAATGCCCACCCTCGGGCCGCGTCGCGAAGTGCCGGCAGGTCCGGCAAATGCCGAATGGCTTGGCGTTGTTGAGCCTGGTCGCCCCTCGCAATACCGCGCCAAGACCATCAACCAAAACCGCCTGCGCGTCGCCGGTCATCTGGCCCAGGGCTGTTTGCAGAACCGACTGGCCGCCCAGAACCTTTTGCCCGTCTTCGGTCACGCGGTAACTGATCGAGCGTTTGTCGCCGGTGCGTGGCGCTTCGCTAAGATACCCCTTGCGCGCCAGTGCCTTCAGCGTTTGTGACGCGGTGCCGCGCGTGGTTCCCAGAAAATCTGCAACATGCGACGGGGCGCGCGAATACTGGTTCGCGCTTGCCAAATATTCCAGCGCCGTGCGCTGGGCCGGGTTCAGATCACCCCCCCAAGTTTCCGCCGCATCCAGCCGGGCCAGCCGGTTGATCAGGGCGCGTATTTGCTGTGTTGGTTCCATGTTCGATATGTAGCGAGTCGATATTACTATTGCAACTATAGCGACTCGCTACTAATAAGAGACGCACATTGTGATCGAAAGGAACAGACCAATGGCACATCCACTTCTTCCCGCACTGGCGCTTTCACTGCTGGCCTCGACCGCTTTTGCGGGTTCTCATTCAGCCCACATGCAAGACGGGGCCATTAAGTCAGACGCCAACGACGGCGTTGCGGCCTTCGATATCCTGGCAGCCCACGCCCACCGGACCGGCAATCAGGTGACCTTCCATATGACCACGAACGGGGTTGCGGGGGCTGAAACGCCCGACCCGGCAGGCGCTGTCGGCGGTGCGCCGGTGCTGTCCTATGTCTGGCCAACCTCGCTGGACCCAAGCTCGGTTGGGTTCGAGGCGGGTACCGGCATTTTGGCACTGGCGGCCACCAGCCACCCGGATTTTGATGACACCCCGCTGGTGGATGAAAATCAGGACGGCGATCCGGCCAATGACGGGTTGATCTGGCATAGCCACTGGGTCGTGCTGACCCCGACCGAGGCTTGCGGCGCGGGCGCATTGGCTGTGCGCGATATCCCCGAAGGCGAAACCCCGCGCCTGCCTGCAACCTGGCCGGGGTTCCCGATTTTTCTGGACAGCCCCGGATTCTCACCCTTGTTCGACGGGCCGGAGATTACCGTCACTGCGGGGTTCGCCAGTGACGTGGAATTGTCCGGCGTGAATTATGATGGTGTGACGGCGGCCCTGCGGGTCAACGCCAACATCCACGCGCCGCAATTATGCGTCACGGATGTGTTCGATGTCGCCTCGGGCGACCTCAGCCTGCCGGGCGTTCTGCACTGAAACGAAAAAGGGCGCAGCGACCCGGATCGCTGCGCCCCGCAGAAGGTAAAGCGGGTGCTCTATGCGACCGAGCGTCGCCCACCGCGCCGACGGCCCGTTCGCGCCGTCGATTGCGCCGCCATACTGGCCGCGGGAAAGCTTTCGCCCGCCTGCACCTGATCCAGAATGCGCGAAAACGCGATCCAGCGGCTGCCGTTGGGGTCGTGATCCAGCAACATGTTGGCGGCGTTGATCGCCTCCATCTCGACCGAGCGGACTGGATTCATAATCGCGCTGGTCATCCCCGCCGTCATCGCCATCGGCAGGAAGGCGGCGTTGATCCCATGGCGTTGGGGCAGGCCAAAGCTAATGTTCGACGCACCGCAAGTGGTGTTGACGCCCAGTTCTTCACGCAGACGCCGCACCAGCGCGAATACCTGCTTGCCCGCCGTCGCCATCGCGCCAATCGGCATGACCAGCGGGTCAACCACGATGTCGTGGGCGGGAATGCCGAAATCGGCGGCGCGTTCGACGATCTTCTTGGCCACCGCGAACCGCACGTCCGGGTCTTCGGAAATCCCGGTGTCGTCATTGGAAATCGCCACCACCGGCACGTCGTATTTCTTGACCAGCGGCAGCACGACCTCCAGCCGTTCCTCTTCCCCCGTGACCGAATTCAGCAGCGGGCGACCCGTCGTCGCCTCCAACCCGGCCTGAAGCGCGCCGGGGACCGAGCTGTCGATGCACAGCGGCACATCGACCAGGGCCTGCACGCGGGTAATCAGCTCTTTCATCAGCGGCGGTTCAACAAAGTTGTTGTCGGCATAGCGTTTGTCTTCGGCCATTTTGTTGGTGAAAACCGCGCCCGAGTTGATGTCCAGCACCATCGCCCCGCAGGCGACCTGTTCCAGTGCATCACGTTCCACGGTCGTGAAATCCCCGGCCTCAAGCT
>Ga0070727_10000290_pt1 | contig 67816 bp, 57 predicted proteins | sample tdAd472_FD_66722 | JGI IMG/M metagenome (GOLD analysis project Ga0070727, IMG submission 66722) | Marine sediment microbial communities from the Atlantic coast under amendment with organic carbon and nitrate - tdAd47.2 | ecosystem: Environmental > Aquatic > Marine > Coastal > Sediment | place... | reverse complement strand
GGTTCTTGCCGACCTAATGGTGGGGCGGTGTGGAGGTTGTGTGGGCGGTGGGGGGTGGGCGGGCCGCCACCGTTGCGTGTGTTGCCGGTATCGGGGGAACCCTGGAAGGACCCCGCATGCACGCTCGCACTCACCGCCGCTGCCTCGCCGTTCTGACCCTGTGCCTTGCCTCGTTTGGGTCGTTTGCCCAGCCCGGGGGCATCCCGGAGGGGTTTGCGCAGGAAGCCAAGCGGATTGTGGACGCGGCCGTGGCTGATCCTGATCTGCCGGGCATGAGCGTGGCCGTGGTCTTTCCGGGGGGCGAGACCGTCCGCGTCGCGGGCGGGCTGGCGCGGGTGGAGCCGAAGGAGCGGATGACGCCCGAGGCACGCATCCTCTCCGGCAGCATCGGGAAGCTGTACTGCGCGGTGGTCGTGCTGCAACTCGCGGGCGAGGGCGTGCTCGAACTCGACGGGCTTGTGTCCGAACACCTTGCGGAGCGAGATTGGTTCGCGGGGTTCCCGAACTCGGACGCCCTCACGGTCCGGTCGCTGCTGAACCACACCGCCGGCGTGCCCGAGCACGTCTGGAGCGCCACCTTCCGCGACGCCCTCGCGGCCGACCCGCAGAAAACCTGGACCTTCGACGAACTGCTGGCGATCTCCGACGGGGCGAACCCGCTGTTCGAGGTCGGAGAGGGCTGGTCCTACGCGGACACCAACTACCTGGTGCTCGGGGCGCTCGTCGAACAAGTCACCGGCGAGGCGTACGAGGACGTGCTGCGGGCTCGTGTGCTGATACCGCTCGGGCTCGAGGACACGCTGACCAACGACGGGCCGGAGCTGCCCGGATTGGTGAGCGGGTACTCGCGCCTCGCGGGCATGTTCCCGATCTCGGAGGAGACCGCCTCGGACGGGGTGTACGCCATGAACCCGAGCTTCGAGAAGACGGGCGGCGGCATCACCAGCACGAGCGCGGACCTGGCCCGCTTCGCCCACGCCGTGTTCGCGGGCGACCTCGTGCCCGCGGGGCTGCGCGACGAACTCGTCGAGGGGGTTCCCGCCCCGATGCTCGGCCAGGGCGTCGCGTACGGCCTGGGCGTCATCCTGACCCCGACCGAGCACGGGACCGCGCTGGGCCACTCCGGCATCATGCCGGGCTACCTGAGCGAGGTGCGTCATTACCCCGGGCTCGTGGAAGACGGCGGGGTCACCGTCGCGGTCATGGTGAACACGGATCGCGTCGCGGGGCAGCGGGGCATCGCCGAGGCGCTGAATGGACTGAGCGCGCTGCTCGGCGAATGAGCCCGTTGCCACGCACGCATCGGGCTGAAACTCGGGATCCGTGCTGAGCTGGGAGTCGCGGGGCCATCGACTCGGGGTCCGCGGATGGATTTGTACGGCATTTGATCGCAAATCCGCGCCGTCCTGGGTGGTGTAATCGATTCATCCGGAACTTTGCTGGCAAGACCCCCGATTCCGGGTCATGTTCTGGTGGCAGACCTTGCGCCGGGCCGGAACGGTGGGTTCCGGGTGCTCGGCGACCTGAGAGAAGACTGACCCCAGGAGGGGCACCATGACCATTCGCACCTGCGTCGCGATGATCGCTGCGCTCACAGTTTCCGGGATCGCCCAGGCTCAGACCTCGAACTTCGTGATCTTCGAGAACGCCGACGGCGTGGACGTCTCGGGCCTGAACATCGGGCTCGAGGTGGTGGACCTGGGCACGCAGGTCGAGTTCCTGATCTCGAACAACTCGGAGATCGAGGCCCGCGTGACCTCGATCTACTTCGAGGCGACCGAGTTCTCGCAGGAGAACCTGTCCAACCCGATGATCCAGAACTACTCCGGCGTGAACTACACCGCCGATCGCGTGTCGCCCCGCGGGCCGGCCGGCTCGATCAAGCACACCGAGGGCGGGGACTGGCGTGGCACGTACTTCGGGCTCGCCCCGACGACCCCGCAGCCGAACCTGTCCGCGATGAGCCCGGGCGAGATGGTCTCGGTCATCTTCGACCTCGAGAACGACCTGACGGCGAGCGACGTCTTCAGCGCCCTGAACGACCCGGTCGAGGGCTTCCGCATCACCATGCACATCCAGAGCGTCGGGGCGGAGGGCGCCAGCGTCTGGGGCGTGAACCCCACCCCGGGCACCGTGGCCTTGTTCGGCATGGGCGGCCTGGTGGCGAGCCGCCGCCGTCGTCACGCGGCGTAACGCCCGACAGATCGAAACCCCGGAACGGGCCGCTCGAATCGGGCGGCCTTTTTCGTGCGCGGTGGAAATGGGGGGCGTCAGGCGGTCGGGTTGAGCAGGCGTTTGCGGCGCCGGAGCGCGAAGACTCCGCCGACCAGCCAGGCGAGGGCTACGCATGCCGCGGCCGAAGCCCCGGCGATGAAGCCGGGCGGGATGTAGTCGGCACCGGGAGTGTACGGGCCACCGCTGCTGGAACTGCCGCCCCAGAACTCGAAGCCACCGTCGTCTCGGTCATGGGCTGATGCCCCGTTCTCGGAAGGGGCACGCCACATGGCGATGTCACGGGGTGCCGCCGTGTAGATCGCTTCCAGAGATCTCATCCGGTCGGTGGGGATCTCGATCCGTGATTCCGCGAGGGCTGTTTGCAGGGTTGTCCACGTTGCTTCGTTCACCCGCGTGCCGGTTCCGGGCGGGTTGTCCGGGTCAGCGGTCACGCTCCAGGAACCATCGGCATGGATGACCAGCGAGACCGGCCAGCCCGCGTCAGGTGTGAAGACGTATTCGACCTTGCTGAACGAGAAGGAACTGTTGATTGACTCCGCCTCGACGCTCAACTCGAAATCTCTCAAATCCTCCTCATAGTCACTGCGGTGCCTGAACTCGCCGCTCCCGCGCATCACATCGCCCAGGTGCCAGGAACTGAGCCCCCCGTTCCACGGCTTCGCGGCCTGCTCGATTGCGTCGGAGTTATGGATCCATTCATTCCTATCGCGGTCTGGGTACAGAGCCTCTTCCAGCATCCGTGAGTTGTTCCTGAGAATCCGCCCCGGACTGGTTTCGAGGACGATCACAAGCTGTGCGAGCTCATCGAGTTCGCGTGCAACGTATGGGTGTGCAGGATCGAGGCTGGCGTCGCGGTAGAGCATCTCGAACACGCCCCGATCGATGGCCTCGCCGTCGGATGTGCCACTCGCGGTTTCGGCGGCCCATGCTCCGGTCCTGGCGTCCCACCGGACCGTCGCGCGCGGGCCGGTGTCCGGAGAGATCGTCAGGGTGTATTCGCCTGCTTTCACGTCGTACCCGACGCTGTTCGGGTTGCCGAACTGCGGCCTGATCATGGCAACGTCGTACTCGAATTCAGCGTCGTAGAGCTGGTAGTCGGTATTCGGGTCACGGTCCCATTCGTTGGGTCGGATGGGTTGCAACCCGTCGTTGCCCGAAGCCGCCGTGAGCGTGCCGGTGAAACGTTCCGTAACGTGCGAAGCGATCGGCCACAGCACGCTGATGAGCGCGATTGCGAGCAGCGTCCACGCCACAACAAAGAAGCCGGTGGACTCGCGTGTCCGCGCGGCGAGTGACCGTGTGAGCACCCCGCCGAGCAGGTAGGGCGTGCCGCACTCCGGGCATCGCTCCGGGATGGGATCGGCGACGAGGTGCCTGCACGTCCCGCACACGGCCTGACGCCTGCGGACCGCACGAGGCACCGTGAGCGCACGGAATGCCGGCCGGAACAGGATGATGATGACCAGGACCCCGATCGCGGGGCCAAGGAACGAGAGCAGTATGAAGAGGATGCTGGGCATGGTTGAGCTCGGAGATCGTCAGGCTGTGGGGATGGTGGCGGAGGATGCCCGGACAAGCCGTCTCCGTTTCATCACGATCAGCACCAGCCCCGCCACGAAGATCAGCAGTGCGACGCCGCCCGTGATGTACGCCGCGTACTGCTCGGGCGAGACGTAGCCCGGCGGCGGGTTGGTACCCCACATGCCCGTGCGCATCATGTTGGAGGACCTGTTGGAGTGGGTGAACCCGCCGGGGGTGGGGGGCTCGAAGTCTTCGGGTACCATCTGCTGCTGCATCTGGTGGTGCGGGTCCAGGGCCGCGATGGGATCTTCCACCGCCCCGGTGTACATGTCGTGCAGGGCGACGAGCGCGAGGCGGTCGTGCCCGTCGTCGGGGTCGCGTCCGAGGGTCTCCCACGCGAGCCGCCAGACGCTGCCGTCCTCGTCGGGGGGGAGCACCTCGTCGCCGGTTTGCTCGTCGGTCTCCGGATCCCCGCGGAGTGTCCAGTCACCGGTGATCAGGTCCACCGACACGCGGACGGGCCAGCCGGTCCGGTCGGACATGGAGAACACGAAGTCGGTCGCGGGTGTGTTGTTCGAGAAACGATCGTCGTTGGAGATCTCGAGCGTGCCCCACACCAGCACGGGCTCCTGGCTGAAACCCGGCACCGTGGTGCGTCCCTGCGTGCCCGACGTGGCCTCGTGGAACATGAACTCCATCTCGCGCGAGTTCCCGCCCCCGCTCCACCCGTGGTTCAGCCACGGGTGGCTGACATTCAGAACGGGGTCTGCCGGCTCCTGCCACGCGCCCTGCTGCATCTGCTGCTGCAGCATCGACATGCCGTTGATGGTGTTCCACACACCGTTGTTCATGACCGCGTGGTACGGGTCGTCCTGGAGTTCGTCGAGCAGGGTCTGGAGCAGCTCGATCTCGTTGGCGACACGCTCGTCGGCGGTGTCGAGCCCCGCGAGCTGGTACAGGCGGAGCAGCGATGGCAGCTCGAAACCCTCGCCGGTCTGCGGGTCGCCGGCGCCGGTCGCGGTCCAGGCGTCGTCGTCGTGCATCCACTCGACCAGCACCGCGGGCCCGATTTCCGGCACGATGTTCATGGTGTACGAGGCGGAGAGGACCTCACCCCCCGTGCCGGTCATGGGGTCGGTCATCGAGACCGCGTCCACGTCGAAGACCACGTCGTACCGGTTGTCCGACGGGCTGGGGTCCCTGTCCCACAGGTGTTCTCGCTCGGCCGCGACGGCGACGCCGCTGGTCCACTGCGAGGGCGGGTACGAGTCGGGCAGCAGCTCGACCGCGGTCACCCACGCCCCGAACCCGAGCGTGAGCACGAAGAGCAACCAGCCGACCAGCATCGCGTGCAGCGGCTCGCGCGTGCGGGTGAGCAGGGCCGGCGTCAGCACGCCCGCAGTCGCGTACGCGTGCCCGCACTCCGGGCAGCGCTCGGGGATGGGCTCGGCGCACCCGTGCTGGCAGTTGCCGCAGAGGCGCGCCTCGTGCCTGAGTTTCCGCGGCACGCGCAGCCCTCGCAAGACCGGGCGCAGGAACAGCCACGTGAGGAAGAGTGCCAGCGGCGGTCCGTAGTACACAAGGTTCGCCACCAGCCAGTTCATCACGAGCCAGAGCGTCGGTGCGTTCATGTCTGGCAGGGTACTGGAAGGGGTGGGGTCGGGACAGGGAAACAGAAAGTCTGACAAAATGTCGGAGTTTGGGGTTGACATCTCCGACAGTTCGTAGGAACATGCCCGCATCCCTCACGTATCGGGGGATCCCGGAAGGAGCTCCGAGTGAGACAGCGACGGCCCGCGACCATCCCCGACAGCGAACTGGAAATGCTCAAGGCGCTGTGGGAGCGCGACGGCTCGAGCTCGGTCCGCGAGGTCACCGACGTGCTCGCCGGCGAGGGGCGGGAGCTGGCGTACACCACGGTGCAGACGCTGCTGAACAGGCTGGTGGAAAAGGGATTTGTCAAAGCCGAAAAAGCAGGACGGGCCCTGGCCTACACGCCGTGCGTGAGTCGCGACGAGCTGGTGGCGATGCAGCTCGGCGAGATCGCGGACCGCGTCTGCGAGGGCGATTCCAGCCCGCTGGTACTGAACCTGGCCAAGACGGCCAAGTTCTCGCGTGAGGATATCGATTCGTTCCGCGAGCTCCTGGACGAGCTCGAGGAGCGAGCTGACGACCCCAAGGGTCAGCGCGAAGGGGACAACGATGCTCGCATGGCTGATTGAGAACTCGGTGATCGCGGGGGTGCTCGCGGGGGTGCTGCTGCTCGGGTCCAGGTGGCTCGAGCGGCGGCCCGCGGTGGGGAACTTCGGATGGCTGCTGGTCATCGCCCTGCTCGTCATGCCGCCCATCCCGCGCCTCTGGCAGGTCGGGGTCCGCGACGTGGTCACGGCCCCGGTCGGCTGGGTCGCCGGCTGGTTCGAGCCCGAGGCGACCACCACGACGCGACCGGGCACGGAACGCCCCGAGGCCAGCCCGGAGGAGATGCCGGCGTACTCGGATGCGTACGCCGATGGATCCACGTGGGCCGACCCGTACGAAGCGCCGGACAAGCCCAGCGAGCTGGACGCGTGGAAGAAGAGTCAGCGGAAGCTGGCGTCTGAGTCCGAACCCGTCCAAGACAGCAGCAAGGACATGGCATCGCGTCCCGCGGTGACTCCTGCCAAGGGTTCCACAACGGACTCGACAGACGCATCCACGCTGGCAATCGTGCCTGAATCCTCAGACGTCGCCCCGCCGCTGGTGTGGCCCGCGACGGAGACACTGCCGGCCGAGCCGGTGCTGGCCGATGCCGCCGAGTCCGAGCCCACCCAGGACGGCTACCGGCTGGACCTGCCCTTCCTCGCGATCGGCGGGGATGACGATACGACCGGCACCGAAAACCTCGCGACGGCGGACGAGGCCGAACCGGCTGGCGACCGCGTCGCCGACGGCCCCGTCGAGGCGGGCATCCCCGCGCTGCCCGGCAGCGTGGGGTCAGGCGGCGGCGGGCCGTTCGGTTGGGTGCTCGCGGCACGGGCACTGGGCGTGACACTGCTCGTCGCGTGGGCGGTGGGGGCGGTGATCACAGGTCGCCGCCAGGCCCGTCGCGTCCGCTCGATGCGGAGGCTGCAGGTCTCGTCCGAGCGGAACGCGGCGTTGGAGCGGCGCGTGCACCGGGTTGCCGAGCGATTGGGCGTCCGCACGCCGCGTGCGATCGTGAGCGATCGCGTGAGCGGCCCGATGGTGTGGAGCCTGGGACGCCCGGTGCTGGTGTGGCCGGCGGGCGTGGGGCTGGAGGGCTCGGGGGTGGACGGAATGATTGCGCACGAATTGGCGCATCTGCGCCGGGGCGACCACTGGTCGGCCTGGCTGGAGCTGGCGGCGTTGACACTGTTCTGGTGGCACCCGCTGGTCTGGATCGCGCACCGCAGGGCTCGGGAATACGCCGAGCTCGCGTGCGACGCGTGGGTCAGCTGGGCTCTGCCATCGGATCGGCGTGCGTACGCCGAGGCGCTGGTGAGCGCGGCGATGCGGCGGTCCGGCATCGGAGATCCGGGGGGAGGCCCCGCGCTGGCGTTCGGCGTGGCGGAACACTCACGCGACGATTTCACGAGGAGACTCACCATGGTGATGACAGGACGAGGTTCGAGAAGGCTTCCCCCGGCGATCGCGGCCGCGGGATTGGGACTGGTCATGATGCTCGCGCCCAGCGTGGCCGGCGAGCTCACCCTGCGGGGCCCGGACACGATCCAGGTGGACAAGCTCGATCGCGAGCTGCGTCCGGTCGTGCGTCGGGCGCTGCTCGCCGCCGAGGCCGAGCGGATGGCCGACAGCGACCGCCTGGACGAGGCGATCGAGCTCTACCAGGAGGCGATCCGTCTCGGCGCCGACAACCTGCACGAGGACCTCGCGATGGCGTGCTACTACGCCGAGGACTGGCGCGGCGGTGCGAAGGCGTTTGTCGCCGCGTTCGAGGCCGACGGCGACGAGGACATGATGTACAACGCCGCGTGCTGCGCCGCCCTGGGCGGCAAGAACCGCCTGGCGCTCGAGTACCTCGAGCGCGCCGTGCGGGCCGGGTACGCCGACGCAGACCACATGGCCGACGACTCGGACCTGGAGTCCATCCACGGCACCGACGAGTTCGCGACCATCGCGGAACTCGCCGCGGCCATCGAGGAGCTCGAGGACGTCGCCGACGAGGCGGTCAGCGACGAGAACTGGAACGCCGGCCTGAGCGCGCATGCCAAGCTGGCCGAGCTGGTCCCGGGTGAGGGCTCCTACGTCCACATGGCCTCGTACTGCGCGATCATGGGTCGCGAGCTCGACACCGCTCGCGAGTGGCTCGACACGCAGCTCGAGATGGGGCACCTCGTGTCCACGGCGAAGTACAACTACGCCTGCACCGAGAGCCTCGCGGGCAACGAGAGCGACGCCATGGACTGGCTCGCGCAGGCTATCGAAGAGGGCTTCGATCAGCACCAGCTGCTCAAGAACGACACGGACCTGGACAACATCCGCGACCGCGATGGCTTCGACGAACTCGTCGCACGCTCGCAGCGTCCCCAGCGTTTGTACCGCGAGATGGAGCTCGCGGCCGAGTTCGAGGACTGGGACGTCGTCATCGAGAAGGGCCAGGAGCTCGCGGACATCGCCGGCGAGAACGACTGGCGGGCCTCGCAGGCCCGCCGGATGATGGCCAGGGCGCATGAGCACACCGGCGACCACGACGAGGCGATCGAGCTCGCCATCGAGGCCGCGGCCTCGGGGCACGACGTGCACAGCTCCATGGTCCTCATCGCCCGCAACTACGCCATGGCCGGCGACGTGGACGAGGGCGCGGCCTATCTCGCCGCGGCGCTCGAGATGGGCGCCCACATCGAGCATGACCACGACGAGGCCATGCAGGCCCTCGAGTCGCACGCGGACGTCAAGGCCGCGAAGGACCGCAAGCGGTTCCGCGATGAGCTCGCGATGTTCGACGCGTCCAGCTGGGACCACCTCGAGGAGATGGCCCACGAGAAGCTGGAGGCCGAGGACCACTCGGGCTGGGACGCCTACCTGATGCTCGGCTGGGCCAACCTCCGTCAGGGCGATTACATGGAGTCCGCCGAGGCCTTCCAGAAGCTGTACGCCAACGGCACCAAGACGCTCGGCGCGTACAACGCCGCGTGCGCCTACTCGCTCGCGGGCGACACGGACGCCGCGTTCGAGTGGCTCCACAAGGCTATGGAGGCCGGGTTCATGGGGTACGACCAGTACGCCGACGACCCGGACCTGGCCCCGCTGCACGACGACTCACGCTGGGCGGACCTGCTCAACAGCCTGAAGGGCGACTACGAGAAGGCGGACGCCAAGGACCACGACCACGACGACGATCATGACCACGACCACGACGATGATCATGATCACGACGACGACTGGGACGACGGAGACAACTGGAGCGACGAGGGCGATTGGGACTCAGACGAGATCTGACTCCCCCCATCCCCCACGATTTCGGCCCTCAGGTCATGGGGGCGGCGAGGGAGCCGCCTGCCGACCGAGACCTGGGGGCCCGCGAACCCCACGCACACCGTGCCCTCGCCCCATCTCATGGGAGCGGGGGCCGGTGCTTTTTTGAATCGGTTGTGACACAAAGACACCCTCACCTGACGGCAAGGGTGTGTTCATGGTGATCACCACCGGTGGAACTGGAACGCGGGGACAAAGGTGGGGGGGGCTACCGCTTCTTGGCGGGTTCGCCCTTGGATTCCTTGTAGACCGCGGTCTCGACGAAGCCTTGGAGCTTGCGTGCCCGCACGGGGTGCTGCAGCTTGCGGATGGCCTTGGCCTCGACCTGGCGGACGCGTTCGCGGGTGACCTTGAAGATGCGTCCGACCTCTTCGAGCGTGTAGGTGTACCCGTCGCCGATGCCGTAGCGGAGCTTGATGATCTCCCGCTCGCGGTAGGTCAGCGTCTTGAGGACCTGGTCGATGCGCTGCTTGAGCATCTCCTGGGCCGCGGCGTCGGCGGGCGACGACTGGCTCTCGTCCTCGATGAAGTCGCCGAAGTAGGAGTCCTCGCTCTCGCCCACCGGGCGGTCGAGCGAGACGGGGGCCTTGGCGACCTTCATCACGCGGCGTGTCTCGCTGACGCTCATGCCGGACTGCTCGGCCAGTTCCTCGATGGTCGGCTCGGTGCCGGTGCGCTGCTGGATTTCCTTCTGCATGTTCCGCAGCTTGGTCATCGTCTCGATCATGTGCACCGGGATGCGGATGGTGCGGGCGTGGTCGGCGATGGCGCGGGTGATGGCCTGCCGGATCCACCACGTCGCGTAGGTGCTGAACTTGTACCCCCGCTGGTACTCGTACTTGTCCACCGCCCGCATCAGGCCCGTGTTGCCCTCCTGGATCACGTCCAGGAAGCTCAGGCCCCGGTTGCGGTACTTCTTGGCGATCGAGACCACCAGGCGCAGGTTGCCGCCCGACAGGTCACGCTTCGCCTGCTCGTACTCCCAGAACACCGTCGAGATCAGCCTGATCCGCTCGGCCAGCGCCTCGGGCTCCTCGAGCACCAGCGAACGTAGGCCCTCGAGCTCTTCGGCCATCACGGCCAGGTCGTCCGGGTCGTGCTCCGGGTCGGCGGCGGTCTCGGCGATGGTCTCCTTCAGGCTGATCATCTTGGCCGAGATGGACTTGAGCTTCCGCATCAGCGGGACGATGCGCCCCGTGCGGAGGCACAGCTCCTCGAGCAGCGCCGCGATCTTGCGACGACGCTGCTGGAGCCGCTCGTGGATCTCATCGATCTTCTTCTTGTTGCCGCGTGCCCGCTTGGAGCGAAGCTCCTCGATCTGCTCGAAATCGGCACGGTTCCGCTCGATCAGGCGGTGCACGGTCTCGAGGTTGGTCGGGATGCGCTTGGCGAGGATTTCCTTGTGGTTCTCCTCCGCGGTCGAGACACGCATGGTCCGGTCGAACGGCAGCTCGCCGCGATCGACCATGCCCAAAATCTCCGCGGCCTGCGCGATGATGTAGTCGCACTCCAGGCAGCGCCGGCGGAAGATCATCCGCGTGGTCTCGATCTTCTTGGCGAGCCGGATCTCCTCCTCGCGCGTCAGCAGCGGGATCGTGCCCATCTGCGTGAGGTACATCCGCACCGGGTCGTCGATACGCTTGGTGCCGGGGTCCTCGGACACCGCCTCGTCGATGTCGCGCCGCACGGTCTCCTCGTCCATCGCCGCGGCCTCGGCGACGTCACGCTCGGCCTGGGCGCTGTCCTCGGGCTTGCGGAAGTGGTCCGCGTTCATCTTCACCTGCAGGATGTTGGTGCCGTCCTCACGCTGCCCGCCGGTGACGGACATCGCCCGGAACTGCTTGGGCAGCCCGGCGGTGGCGGTCAGGTCCTGCGAGTCGGGACAGCGGGACAGGCGGTAGACGCGCCCGCGGTACTCCATCTCGTCCACCAGCTCAATCTGGAGCCGGTCGATGGAGACGAGCAGGTGATCGATGGCGGCGGGGTCCACCATCTCGTCGGGCAGGGTGTTGTTCAGCTCCTCGTACGAGAGCCAGCCGCGCCGGTGTCCGATGGAAAGAAGCTCACTGACCGCGGGGTGCATAACGCTGATCACGGATCGGTCTCCTGCCTGTCTGGGCCGCTCGCCATCGTGGCGTGCGGGTACATCATTGGCCGGCTCTTCAGGCCCGGCTCATCAACCTGGTCTTTCGTTCCTGCTCACGCTGCTGCAGGGCCCGACGCATCCGCAATTGCTGCGCAAGGTCGGGCTCGTCCTGAATCTTCCGCTCCGCTCGCTCACGCTCGATCGTCCAGAGACAGTCGGCGAGCAGGCGTCTGAGTGTGTCGCGATCGTCGCCGCCGGCCCGCAGGGCGTGCAGGTGCAGCCTGGAGGCCAGGCGCTTGGCGCCCGAGATAGTCCCCTCGTTGAGCGGGGCGTCGGGGTCGTCGGCGTGCTGGTCGAGCTCGGCGTGCACGCCCGAGAGCGACGGCGTCTCACCGTCGCATGCGAGCAGCAACGCGGCGTCGGCCACCAGCCCGAACATCGGCGCGGTGTGCGCGTCGGTCGCGAACAGGTCGCGCTCCGCGTCGGACAGATCGTTCCAGAGCGTCCCGTCGGCGAGCAGGCAGGCCAGCGCCTGCTCACGAGGCCCGAGCGACGAGCCCGTCGCGTCAGCCATCTGCTTGGGCTCGACCGAACGAGCGTTCGGGCGCGGGGCGCTGTCGCGCCCGCCGGGCAGCATGTCGAGCACGGTGTTGACGTCCAGCCCCGCCGCGGAAGCGAGCAGCCGGGCCACGGTGATCTTGCGTGTCTGGGGGAGCCGGCCGATGCCGAGCTGGGCGAGCCGGTCGATCTCGGCGGACAGGGCGCGCTCCTGGGCCGCGGGCCCCTCGCCCTCCATGCGTCGGCGCAGCGTGTCGTATCGGAAGCGCAGCAGGTCGGGGGCCTCGGCGATGAGTTGGCGGAGCTTCTCAAGCCCGCCCTCGGTCTTGAGCAGGTCGTCGGGGTCCTTGGCGTCGCCGAGGTCCGCGAGGTTGGCGAACTTGATGTCGAGCGCCCCGGCCCCGTCGGTCCGAAAGAGGATGTCCTCGACGAGCTCGTCGAGCAGGCGGTCCATGCCGCGTGTCGCGGCACGCTGCCCAGCCTCGTCCCCGTCGAACAGCAGCACGATCGTGTGGCAGAGTCGCCTGAGGATCCGGGCGTGCCCGGGCGTGAGGGCCGTGCCCAGCGTGCCGACGACGTTCTCGAGCCCCGCCTGGTGGCAGGCGATCACGTCGGTGTATCCCTCGACGACCACCGCGGTCTGCTCGCGCTTGATGGCCTGCAGCGCCTGGTGCTGCCCGTACAGCGTCTCGGACTTGTTGAAGAGCACCGACTCGGGGCTGTTGAGGTACTTGGGCTCGTCCTCGGGGTCGATCTTGCGACCGCCGAAGGCGACGACGCGACCCGTCTGGTCGTGGATCGGGAAGATCAGCCGGTTCCGCAGCGCGTCGTACGACCCGCCCGAGTCGCGCGTCTTGAGCAGCCCGCCAGCGAGGAAGTCCGATTCGGACAGCTTCGAGGACTTGATCTTCAGCACCAGTCCGTCCCAGCGGTCCGGCGAGGCCCCGAGCTGGAAGCGTTCGACCATCTCCGGCGAGATGCCGCGCTGCTCGATCACCTCGCGTGCCGCCCGCCCGTGCTCGTCATGGCCGAGGATCGAACGATAAAACCGGTTCGCGAAGTCGTTCGCGTCGGCGATGGAGCGCTTGGTCGGCTCGCCGGGCGCCCGCGCCGGGGCGTTGTGCCGGGTGAGCTCGATGCCCGCCCGCTCGGCGAGCATCTCCAGTGCTTCGCGAAACCCGATCTTGTGGAATTCCTGCACGAACGTGAACACGTCGCCCCCGGCACCGCAGGAGAAGCAGTGGTAGATCTGCTTGTGCGGCACCACGCACATCGAGGGGCGGTGATCGTCGTGGAAGGGGCACACGCACACGAACTCGCGCCCCTTGGGCGTCAGCTGGACGACCTCGGCCACGACATCGACGATGTCGCTGGCGTCGCGGACTTTCTGTCGGTCGTCGTTCATAGCGCTCCCGAGAGGGTGCGTGCGGATGCGAGGCGTCAACGCGTGACGCGTGGGGGGAACGGATCTACCCGGCGGTCAGCCGGAGGATCATGCTGTGTGGGCCCCTCGGGTCGCCTGAGAGGTGTGATCGGACGGCCTGTGCCGCGTGTACGCGGCGCCGTGATCCGGTGGGTGGCGACCCTTGCCTGCTTGGAACAGTAGCACGGGAAAGGGGGCGAGCCAAGAATCCGAGCCCCGCCCGCGTTTCAGGGCTCCCGAGCGGTGCCCACGGCCGTACCAGCCCGCTCCGCTTGCCCCGGTTCACGTCGGCTAGTCTGATAAGCACGCAGTCCGCTACGGAGACACGCATGGAACGACGACGGATCCGGTTCGAGGGACGCGTGCAGGGGGTCTTCTTCCGAGCGACCACCGCGAAGGCCGCGTCTTCATACGACGTCACGGGCTGGGTCCGCAACGAGCCCGACGGCAGCGTCCTGATGGAAGTGCAGGGCGAGGCGGACGAACTGGAGCGATTCCTCGCCCACCACCACGATGTCCGTCCGGGACGGGTCGAGCGCGAATCCAGCGAGACCCTCCCCCCGGTCGGGGGTGAAACGGACTTCGTCGTGGCCGGGTAGTCTCCCCCCACACAGCAAGGGGCACGCATGACGGAACCAGCAGCAACGGGCAGAGCCATCGCGGAGGGCGGGGATCGCCCCGCTCCGGTCAGCAAGGCCGGTCGGATCGGCGCCCTCGACGTCGTTCGCGGGTTCGCCCTGCTCGGCATCCTCGGGCCCAACCTCGTCACCTTCGCGTGGCCGTCCACCGTGATGTACGACCACGGCCTCATCGCCCAGGCGATGGAGTTCACCGCGCCGGACCAGTCCGTCAATGGGCCCGCCAACGATCTCGCCGAGCAGGTCATCGGCGTCTTCTTCTTCGGGAAGATGATGTTCCTGTTCTCGCTGCTCTTCGGGGCGGGCGTGGTGATGTACGGCAAGAAGTTCGAGGGCGGGCGCCTCACCGACGGCTGGTGGCTCTGGTACCGGCGGATGGGCTGGCTGCTCGCCTTCGGCCTCGCGCACGCCGTCTTTCTCTGGTTCGGAGACATCCTGGTCTGGTACAGCGTGTGCGGCCTCGGCGCCGTGTGGTGGGCACGAAAGCTCAGCGCCAAATGGCTGCTGATCTTCGGCGGCGGGATCTACCTCGCGGGGTCACTGGTGCTGACCGGCCTCATGGGGCTCTGGCTGCTCCAGATGTCGGGTAACTCGGACGCCGTCGTGCAGGCGCTCGAGATGGAGGCCAACGCCTACCTCGGCTCCTACTGGGAGATGGTGCAGTACCGCGCCCTGTACCAGCTGCTCGTGATGTACCTGCTCGTCCTGCCCTTCGGGTTCTTCTGGCTCTGCACCGGCATCATGCTCACCGGCATGGGGCTCACCAAGTGCGGCGTGCTCACCGGCGAACGCAGCCTGGCCTTCTACGCCTGGACGGCCGCCCTGGGCCTCGGCGTCGGCCTCTACGGCACCATCCTCGCTCGCAGCCTCCTCGCCCAGCACGCCGGCGAGCACGGCGGCATGCTCTTCCAGGGCTTCGGACAGCTCCTCGGCATCCCCACCTCGCTCGGCTACATGTCGATCGTCATCCTGCTGGTCAAGCTCGGACGCTTGAGGCTCGTCACCGGGGCCCTCGCCGCGGTCGGACGCATGGCCCTCACCAACTACCTGCTCCAGACCGTCATCTGCACGACCCTCTTCTATACCCACGGGCTGGGCTGGTACGGGACCGTGCAGTACCCCGAACTCTGGGTGGTCATGGTCAGCGTCTGGGGCGTCAACATCGTCGTAAGTGTCGTCTGGCTCAGGATCTTCCGCTTCGGCCCCATGGAGTGGCTGTGGCGCAGCCTGACCTACTTCAAGCCCCAGCCCATGCTCCGCGCGGGCTGATTCCAGCACCACCGTTGTGATCAGCCTGTGCACACGCTCCGTACAGACGGGGTCGTGGTGGAGGTAACAGACAATGAAGAGGGGGGGAATGGGGGGGGGAATGGGGGGGGTGGGGGGGGCGGTTTGCCGCGCAGCGTGGGATGTGGTCTACTGTGCTGGCGAAGGACCGCCAGGCTGGGAAAGGAGACCCGGACATGCCCGACAGCTTTCGCGTGCTGTGCTCTGACTTCTACATCAATCAAAAGCTGAGTGTGAAGCTGGATCTCCCGCGGAGCCGCGAGACCTCGCTCGACCTGTTCGAGCGGTTGCGTCGCGAGTTCCCGGAGATGCACTCGTTCCGACGTCACAAGGAAGAGCTCGCCCTCGAGAGCCCCACGCAGGGTGTCCCGCACCGATGGACCGCCGTGCGATCGAGCAACGTCCGCAGCGGCGTGGTGAACCCCGAGCACGAGGAGCAGGCGTACGGCCTGCACCGCACCATCCTCGAGGTCGCCCCGTACTACCTCTCCATCAGCGCCCTCGACATCGAGTATCTGGAACTGCTCTACGGCTTCGACCTCGCCGCGGGCGGGTGCCACGACCGCATCGTCGCCGACGCCCTCCTCGCCGGCAGCCCGCTCGGCGGGCTGGCCAACCTGGACGGGGGAGAACTGGTCGAGTTCCAGCCCCTCATCGGTGCCGTCCTCACCGGAGACGACCAGATCGAGGCCCACTTCGAGGTCAAGACCCGCTCGGGCGGACGCGAGCGGGGCAACGGCGAGCCGATCAGCGTCTACCTGACCCTCCGCCAGTACGAGCCCGTGCGCGAGGTCAAGGAGCTGCTCGACCGCTTCGAGTCCTTCGCCGACAAGGGCCAGCAGCTCGTCTCCGAGCGCGTGGTCCCGGGCCTGCTGCAGCCGATCAAGGAATCGATCGTCTCGGGCAACCTCTGAGGTCCGCGGCGATGTTCGGCACGGTCGCGATCGGGCAGGGACAGACGCCAACCGGGCAGATCCTGCTCTGGGTCTTTCTGCTGATCGTGCTGATCGTGGTCGGCGGGCTGGGCGTCATGGCCCTGCGACGACGCTTGCTGTCCAAGGACGAGGGGTCCGGCACCTCCGGGCTGATGGACGAGATGCGGGCGATGCACGCACGCGGCGAGCTCTCCGACGAGGAGTACGACCGCGTCCGCAAACGCATGGCCGCCCGGGCCGCCGGGCGGGACCCGGACGAGATCGCCCCCGCGGGCCCGCGCGAGAGCGAGCCGGGCGTGGTGCGGGCCCGACCGGGGTACGACCTCACGGGCGAGCCGCTTCCCGAGTCCGGATACGGAACCATGCCGGGGGATCGCCCCATCGGCGACGGGCCGGGTCATGGCGGGGCATCCGGCGACGGCCCCGAGCATGACAAGGGGCCCGGGACCGGGGAAGGGTCTGGATAACCGCTCCAGACGTCCCGTCCGGCTCTGTGGCGCGGGCGAACGATGATTCGCGCACATATTGGTGTGGTAGCACGGGACGCGCTCGACTACGCTGATGGGAGCGGAGGAGGATTGTGCGGGCAAACGGCCCGCTCGCCGCCCTGTCCGGGTGGATCGTTGACGGGCGAGCGTCGATGATGTCTCGAACGATCCGACCCCGGGGCCACGCCCCCCTGACACCTGCCCCACACCGGGGATGATGAGGACGAGATGACGAAAGCGAACCCCGAGAGTGTTGTGAAGGGTGTGCCGATGGGATCGAGCCGGACGACCACCGGCGGGTCAGGCGGCGAGGGCGGCGGCGGTGCCGGCAACGGTGGCGGCGGCGGCTCGGGCGGAGCCGGCGGCAAGGGCGGCGACGGCGGCGACGGCGGCTTCCGCGGACGCAAGGTCACCACCTGCTCGTTCTGCGGCAAGACCTCGCGCGAGGTCGGCCCCATGGTCGAGGGCCCCAACGAGGTTTACATCTGCGCCAACTGCGTTGACCTCTGCCAGAACATCTTCCGCCAGGAACGCCGGCGCGTCAGCTCGGTCAGCGCCCAGCTCTCCGAGATCCCCAGCCCGCGCGAGATCCTGGAGTTCATGAACCAGTACGTCATCGGGCAGCAGATGGCCAAGCGCTCGCTCTCCGTCGCGGTGCACAGCCACTACAAGCGCCTGCTGCACGACGAGTCCGACGACGCCAACGCGATCGAGCTCGACAAGTCCAACATCATGCTCATCGGGTCCACCGGCTCGGGCAAGACGCTGCTCGCCAAGACCATGGCCCGCATGCTCAAGGTCCCATTCGCCATCGGCGACGCCACCACCCTCACCGAGGCCGGTTACGTTGGCGAGGACGTCGAGAACCTGCTCCTCAAGCTGCTGCAGGCCGCCGACTTCGACGTCGAGGCCGCCCAGCGAGGCATCATCTACATCGACGAGGTGGACAAGGTCGGCAAGACCTCCAACAACGTCTCCATCACGCGTGACGTTTCCGGCGAGGGCGTCCAGCAGAGCCTGCTCAAGATGCTCGAGGGCACCGTCGCCAACGTCCCCCCGCAGGGCGGACGCAAGCACCCCGAGCAGCAGTACATCCAGTTCGACACCACCAACGTCCTCTTCATCTGCGGCGGCACCTTCGTCGGCCTCGAGGACATCATCCGCCGACGCCTCGGCAAGACCCGCATCGGCTTCGCGCCCGGCGGCAGCGAGGTCTCCAACGAGAGCGGCCCGCGCCACTTCTCCAGCGAGAGCGCCGAGCGCGAGTGGCTCCTCAGCCAGGTCACCAACGAGGACGTCGTCGAGTTCGGCCTCATCCCCGAGCTCGTCGGGCGACTGCCCGTCATCACGCCCCTCATGCCCCTCGGCACCGACGCACTCGTCCAGATCCTCACCGAGCCGAAGAACGCCCTGGTCCGCCAGTACCAGCACCTCTTCAGCCTCGAGGGCGCCAAGCTCACCTTCACCGAGGATGCGCTCGAAGAGATCGCGGCCCGGGCCGTGAAGCGCAAGACCGGTGCCCGCGCCCTCCGCGCCGTCACCGAGGAGATCATGCTCGACCTCATGTACGACCTGCCCGAGCTCGACAGCGAGGGCGTGGAGTACGTCGTGGACCTCGACGCGATCCTCAACCCGCGCCCGCTGGCCGACCTGGCCGTGCAGCGCCGGGCCGAGTCCGCCTGAGGCCAATCGGCTTCGAGGTGAACGCGGTCCCGTCGCTCGCGCTCCGGGCTCGTTCAGCTTGAGTGCGGAACCCCTACAAGCCCTCCGCGCAAGCGGAGGGACCCGGGCACCCACACGCCCGCCCGGGCAGCAAGCCCGACACGAAAGCCGATCACGTTGCCCACCAGCGTGACTCGGTCACACGCCTCAGTTCAGAGCGTCGGTCAGCCAGTGCGTCCGACCCTCGATCTCGACCGGGCGCGACAGATGCACCTGCAGGTCGGAATCCAGCAGCGACCGGGCCTCGGGCGCCGTCCGCGTCAGCAGGTGCAGCACCGGCTCGTGTTCGTCGCTCGGGTCCGAGGACGGCATCGCCAGGGTTGGCTCCGCACGCAGCAGCAAGTCCAGGTGGGCCCGCGTCCACGCGCTCGCGGCAACCAGCCGATCCACCCGCGCCGTGTGGCTCGACTGCCCCGTGTGCTCGGTCAGCAGGTGCAGCCCGCCCCGCTCGTCCGACGCAAACTCCACCCCGGGCGTGTACGGGCAGGTCGTTGCGAGTTTGGTCAGTCCCGGGATCCGTGAGGCGAGCGAGGGGGCCGTCCCGCGAGACATCGTCGCGATGAGCGCCGCGTCCTCACGCGAGTCGATCGGCTCCACATTCCCGGCAAACGGACGCACCACGACCTCCGGTGTCGGCTCCTCGATCGTCTCGCGACCGACCGGCTCCGGATCAGACGCGAACGTGTCGCGTTCGTCGTCTTCCAGGATGTCGCTCCGACCCACAAGGCGCAGGTCGGCCTGCGCCGGGCGGGCCGGCGTCGGCTGGGCGCTGGACAATGCCGTGGACGTTCCGCTCGGGGTGAGCAGGTCGATGATGTCGGAGACCGACTCGCCCGACTCGCCACGGAACAGCGTCGCGCTCGGGCAGGAACCCAGGCGTGCCGGGCCGGTGATGATGTCCACCGGGCGTTGCAGGAACGAGCCCGCGGCCGAGCTGAGCTTGTGATGGGCCGCCTCGGCGGCCTCGGGGGTCGCCCCCATGATCGCCAGACGCAGGTGCGGGCCCTCGTCCAGGTCGAACGACCGGTCCCACGCCGCCGCGAGCGACTTGAGCAGCCGGTACGACGCCACCAGCGCCGCCTCGTCGGCCCCGGTCAGGATCGTCACGCGATCCACCGTGGAGTCCTCCGCCAGGGCCGGCTCCGCGGTCTCGTTGACCCGCAGGATGAACCGGGAGGCGTCCAGGCGTGCCCGCCGGACCGCGTCCTGAAGGGTGGGGGCCTGCGTTCCGTCGGCGTGCTGTCCCACGATGTCCACCGAGGCGATGTCGGGCGACAGCCTCAGCAACGCCACCGGGCCATCGAGCTGTTCGGACACCAGGGCCGCGTACTGCTTCAGCCAGAGCCCCGCCCGCACGGGCAGGTGCCCCAGCAGCACGAGCTCGAGCGCCGCCCGCGGCGCGACCGCGGCCCGCACGCGAGCCTCGGCGATCGGGGCCGCCTCCTGCGGTTCGGACGATGGGGGAGCGAGCTCGGAATCGCCCAGGAAGAGATCGGCGAGGGCGTCGTATTCGCCCTGGTCCAGCCCGCCGAATCCTGTGTGGTCGTCGTGTGTCATGCCCCGCGATCCTCCGCTCGGGCGCCCATCCCTGGGCGAGGGGGTGTGGTATCAGAGTTCGATGATGTTGACGTCTACGCCGAGTGAGTTCGGTCGCTTGCTGTGATTGTACCGATCCCGGCGCCAGACGCCGTCCACCACAAGCCGGTACTCGTGCCGACCCTGCGCAAGCGGGATCTGGACCTCGTGCACACCCAGTTCCGGGTTGAGACGCATCGGGTGTCGCGTCGGAGACCAGTTGTTGAAGGTGCCCGCGACAGCGATGGTCGTCCCCATCGAGCCCGGCTGCAGGAAGAGTGCCCCCGAGGACGTTCGACGCACGCCGAACAGGCGCTGCACCGACAGGGGCGTGGAGACAGCCCGCACGGGCTTGGCCTCCACGACCTCGACCGCCACGGGGCGAGACAGCGTGGCCCGCAGGGAGCGGGCGGGTGCTGGCAACGCTTTCACGGCGGGGGTGAAGTAGGTGCGATAGAACGCGTCGTCGTGGTCCGGTTCGGACGGTCGCGTGATCGTCTCCACCGCCCCGCGCGGCTGGCTCGCGTGCGGGCCGTGGCGTGGGGACGACAGGGCCCGGGCACGCCGGGCCAGGTCCTCGCGCCGCGAGGGGGTATGGCGCGGCGCCGGGACGATCACAGCGGGGGGTGTCTCGGGCTCCGGAGCGGGCACGGTCACGAACCCGTGCTCGAAGTCCTCCATCTGCCGGTCGGTGGCCCGGTCGATGTCGGCCTCCTGCACCAGCCACTCAAGCAGCGACGCGTAGTCCGCCGCACCGGTGGAAGAGGGGGCGAAGGTCGTGATCGGCTCGCCGTGCGCCGCGGCCTCGCGCAGGGCATGATCGTGCCGGATCACGGTCGGCAGGACCGCGTCGGCGTGCGTCTGGCGGAGCTGCTCGAGGATCCGGCGCGAGCCCGCGGCCTCGGGGTGGTGCAGCGTCGGCAACAGGCGGGGCTTCGGACGGATGCCCAGACGCCTCGAGAGCGATCGGATCGTCGCGAGCTGCTTGTCCGCCCCCTTGAGGGCGAAGAACCCGGTCTCGACCGGGATGATGATGTCGGTCGAGGCGGTCAACGCGTTGAAGGTCAGCAACCCGATCGAGGGGGGGCAGTCGATGATGACGACGTCGTAGCGGGCGGGGAGCTCGTCGCCGGCGTCTTCCGGAGGCGTGGGGGCGAGCCCGGCGAGCTTGCGGATCGCGATCCTGAGGCGGTACTCGCGATCGGGGGCGTCGGCCAGCCCGCCGCGAGCGGCCTCGATGCCCGCCAAGCGGGTCCGGGCGGGCAGCAGGTCGAGCCCACGCGCCAGTCGCCAGGTGTGCCGGTCGTGGTCGAGCGGGGCCTGCGTCGGGGCCGCGAGGGCGTCGGTGAGGTCCCGGTCGATCTGGTGCTCGGGCACACCGAGCGCCGCGGCACAGTGCGACTGCGGGTCCGCGTCAACGAGGAGGGTTCGGAATCGTCGGTCGGCAAAGGTCGCGGCGAGATTGACAGCCGTGGTGGTCTTGCCGCATCCGCCCTTCTGGTTGATGACCGCAATGGTTCGCACGCCTGGCTCTCCGGCCCGGGTCTCGAAAGGTCTGATTGGTGTGATGTGCGCGTTACGAAACGCCCGCCTGTGTGCTATCGGTAGGGCACAGGCTTTCGCTTCAAAGTTGGGGAGTGACCGTGGGTTGCGACCGGCGCAGGGCAGGTCGCGCGTGGTCGGTCAGGCTCGGATGGCATCCAGGCCGGCGTGCACGGACTCGATCGCCGGGTCGTCCACAACGCGTGCGGCGCCGGGTCCGGTGGGCAGCACCAGCCGGAGCGTCCCGCGAAGGGTTTTCTTGTCGTGCAGCATCGCCGCGTGCAGGGAGTCGTTGTCCGGAAGCCCCGCAACGCGTGTGGGCAGGCCGGCACGCGTGAGCAGTGCCATCACGCGATCGCACAGACCCGTATCCACCAGTTCAAGGTGGGCGGCGGTGGCATACGCGGCAACGAGTCCGAGGGCCACCGCTTCGCCGTGCAGCAGCGGGGCCTGGTCCGGGCTCGCCGGATCGGGGGAGAGGTCGGGCAGGGTCTCGATCGCGTGCGCGAAGGTGTGCCCGAGGTTCAGCAGGGCTCGCCCGCCCTCGGACGACGGGGCGGTCTCGCGTGGGTCGGACTGCACGACGGCCGCCTTCAGGGCGACCGAGCGGGTGATCAGGCGGCTCAGGGCCTCGGCGTCGCGATTGACCGCGTCGGCGAGATTGGCCTCGGTCCACGCCAGCAGGTCCTGATCCCCGATACCGGTCGCGATGCAGGCGTGCTTGATGGACTCGGCCAGCCCGGCGCGGAAATGGCGAGGTTCGAGCGAGTCGAGCAGGTCGGTGTCGGCGAGCACGCCCGCGGGCTGGTGGAACGCGCCGATGAGGTTCTTGAGCAGTCTGGTCGAATGGTCGGCCTTGACGGTGAGGTTGACGCCGGTTTTGCCCCCGACCGAGGCGTCCACCATCGCCAGCAGGGTGGAGGGGCACTGGATGACGGGCACGCCCCGCCGGTACGCGCCGGCGACGAAGCCCGCGATGTCCCCGGTGATGCCCCCGCCGAGCGCGATCACGGGCTCGCCCCGGTCCTGGCCGGTCGAGGCGAGGCGCTCGCACGCGAAGGCCCAGGTGTCGATCGACTTGACCCGCTCGGTGGGTTCGATGGTGTGGGTGGTGAGGCGGACGCCGGTCGCGTCGAGCGAGGCGCTCAGCGCCTCGACGTGATGCTTGGGCACGCCGGCGTCGAGCAGCAGGAAGGCGCGGGTCGGCGTCTTGGGGAGGGCCTCGGCAAGGAACTCACCGAAGCGGGGGAGCAGCCCCGGCGCGATGTGCACGGGGTAGTCGGCGTCGTGCAGGCTGACCCGGACGGTGTTCATGGCGTGGGCTCTGTGATCACGAGTCCGTGGGCGCGGGCGATCTCGGGATGGTCGGTCCGGGCCCGTCGGGCACGGGGACCTGCTCGGCGTCCCCCCAGAGCATCTCGAGGTCGTAGTGGGCCCGGGCGTTGGGCTCGAAGAGGTGGACCACCACGTCGATGTAGTCGGCGAGGATCCAGACCGAGCGGTCGTCGGCGGAGGTGCCGAGCGACTCGCGGTTGTGGTGGCGGGCGAGGTCCTTCACGTGCGTCAGCGCACCCATCATCTGGCGGGCGGAGGTGCCGGAGCCGATGACGAGGTAGTCGGTGACCGGGGAGAGGCCCCGCACGTCGAGAATCGTGAGGTTCTCGCACTTGGCGTCGCGGAGGGTCTGCGCCGCGTGGATGGCGAAGGTGCGGGTGGACTCCGGATCGGCCCCGGTGCGATGGTCGGAGGGGGAGTCGCCGCGGGTGTGGTTGGGGGAGGCGTTTGTGGGTTGAGTCATCGTGGAAGCCTAGGGGTCGGAGGGCTGCGGGGCTCGGGTGAGCACGTGGGCGACCGAGCCGGCGAGGGCGTGGGTGTCGGCGACCGAGAACAGCGGGCGTGTGGCGTGCTGGAAGTCGTCTGACTGGAGGTGGTGAGCGTCCTTGCGCCGCGAGGTGATGATGAGCAGCCCGCCGGGGCGGAGGACGCGTGCGAGCTCGCCGACGTCGTCGAGGCGGGAGGGAAGGGTCCACAGGACCTTGTCGAAGGCGCTCTCGGTCTCGCCGTTGAGGGTCTCGACGCCGCCCAGCTCGAATCCGAGGTTGGGGCTGGGGTACCGCTCGCGTGCGTAGCGGAGGGACTCGCGGTCCTCGGTGAGGGCGATGCAGGCCCCCGAGGGCCCGACGAGGTCATTGAGGATCTGCGAGCCGTCGCCGGTGCCCGAGTTGATCTCGAGGACCCGGTCGCCCGGGCGGATGAGCGAGGCCAGGCGTGAGTACGCGGCGGACCGGACCGACGGGCCCAGGTCCGCGTACTGGCGGGCGTTGGTCATGCGGATCCGCATCGACCGCCCGGAGCGGGCGAACCGCGCGTCGTACTCCTTCACCCCCGGCCCGCCCGGCCCGAGAGCCCGGTGCACCGGGGTATTGGTGCGTTCGCGATAGCGGACCCCCTCGGCGTGGATGATGCGCGGCAGCCCGAGCCAGCGACGCAGGCGGGCGCTGAAGCGCGTCGGGTTCGGACGGCGCAGGCGCGTCGGCTTGGCGACCACGCGTCCGAGGCGCAGGGGCGTGGCCTCGTGCTCGAACGACGAACTCTCGTAGTCCGGGGTCATCGCGGGTGGAAGAGCGAGGGCTGCGCCGCCGGAACAACCGGCGCGGGCGCGTCGTGCACCGGGTGCCCCTTGCGGAGCCAGATCCAGCGCGTCGGGCGGTGCTGCTCGGAGATCGTGAAGTGGTACTCGCCCCCGGCGTGCAGCTCGGCGACCAGCTCGGGCCGGTTGCACTCACGCGACAGGTGCAGCAGCACGACGTGGTCGCGAGGGCGGATCCGCTCCACGGCGTGCAGGGCCTCGTAGTTCGAGAGATGCCCGGACCCCCCGGTGATGCGCCGCTTCAGGAAGACGGGGCGGTCGGAGGACTCCTGCAACTGCGGGCAGTAGTTGGACTCGATCGCGAGCGTGTCCACCCCGTGCAGGTGCTCGATCAGGTCGTCGGTGGCCCGCCCGAGGTCGGTCGCGAACCCGAGGTGGGCCGGCTCGGCGCCCGAGTCGCGCTCGATGCGGAAGCGGAAGGAGGCGACGCCCAGGTCGTCGTGCGACATGAGCGTGGGCTCGGCCTGGATGCGCGGGCCGAGCTCGAAGGGCTCCTCGAACAGCTCGGCGGGGTTGGTGAGCAGCCCGGCCCGCTCGGCACGGCCGCGGTGCTTGCGGTGCAGGCGCAGGCGGGCGTTCCAGGTGCTGGTGCGGAGGGCCGGGGCCCAACCGGCGTGGCAGTGGTCGGTGTCGAGGTGGGTCAGGACGATGTCGTCCACCTCGTAGGGGTCGATCGAGAGGTCCGCGAGCAGGCGGGCGGTCCTGCGCGGGCTCAGGCCGGCGTCGATCAGCGTGACGCGACGACGCGTGCCAGCGTCCTCGGCGGCGGGGGCGACCAGCACCGAGCAGTTGCCCGACGAGCCCGAGGCGAGCACGCACAGACCTCCGACGGCGTCGTCGGGGATCGGGAAGGCCTGGTTGCGGGCGTGGGTGAACACTGAGGACGCTCCGTGCCGCGTGGGGTCGTGGAGGGCTATTCGTCTGAGGAGGATGCGGCGTGGGCACGGGGGCGTCCAGCGCCGGGCAGGATGTGTCGCTTGGCCCCGCGGACGAAGTCGGCCATTTCCTGCACGGCGGGAAACTGTGCGCCCAGCTCGTCCAGGCGTGCGAGCTGGTCGTCCTTGGTCATCGGCTTCCAGAAGCACTCGCGGAAGGCCTTACGGACCGCGGTGATCTCATCGCGTGCGTAGCCGTTGCGCCGCATGCCGACGAGGTTGATCGCGTTGAGGCGCTGGCGGTCGTGGGCCATGCAGAACGGGGGCACGTCACCGGAGATGCCCAGCCCGCCGGAGACGAAGGCGAAGCGCCCGAGGCGGCAGAACTGGTGGATGACCGAGTTGCCCGAGACGCAGGCTCGCTCCATCGCGTGCACGTGCCCGGCGAGCTTGGCCCCGTTGATCAGGATGACGTCGTCCTCGACGAGGCAGTCGTGCCCGGCGTGCGAGGTCGCCATCATGAAGACGCGATTCTTGATGGTGGTGGGGGTCTCGTCGTTGGTGGCGCTGTGCACGGTGACGTGCTCACGGATGATGCAGTCCTCGCCGATGACGATGCCCGCGGTGGGGGTGTCCTCGGAGAACTTGTAGTCCTGGGGTGTCCCCCCCAGCACGGCCCCGGGCCAGACGACGGTGCCCTTCCCGATGGTCAGCGGGCCCCGCAGGAAGGCCTGGGCGATGATCCGGACGCCGGGCCCGAGGGTGACGTCCCCCTCGATCACGGTGTAGGGCCCGACCTCGGCGGTGGGGTCAATGGTGGCCCGATCCGAGACGATGGCGGTGGGGTGCACATTGGTGGCGGTGGACATGGGCGTATGGTAGCGGGAGGGGGGATTCGGAAGGGTGTGTCCTTGGGCAGCGAGCGGACGATCGAGATCGAGCACCTGGGGCGGATGGGCTACGCCCGGGCGTTCGAGGTGCAGCGCGAGCGCCACGAGTCGGTGCTGGCGCAGCGGGGCGAGGGGGATGGGGTCGGGGGGGGTGGGGGGGGCGGGGGGATCGGCAGGCTGCTGCTGGTGGAGCACGACCCGGTGATCACGGTCTCACGCCGGGCCCGAAGCGGGGAGCACCTGCTCGCCGGGCCGGAACTGCTGGCCCAGCACGGCGTGCAGGTCGAGCAGACCGACCGGGGCGGGGACATCACCTACCACGGGCCCGGCCAGATCGTGGGGTACCCCATCATCGATCTCAACGCCCTCGGGCTGCGCTTGCACGAGTACATGCGTCAGCTCGAAGAAACGGTGATCCGGACGATCGGGACCTACAGCGTCACCGGGGTGCGCGATCCGGGCGCGACCGGGGTGTGGGTGCCCGGCGAATCGGGCGAGCCGGAACGCAAGATCGCGGCCTTCGGCGTGCGGGTGCGCAAGTGGACCACCATGCACGGGCTGGCGCTGAACGTGACGACCGACCTGAGCCACTTCGGGCTGATCGTGCCCTGCGGGCTGCCCGGGCGACCGGTGACGAGCCTGGAGGTCGAGACTGACGGCGCGGTCACGTCGATGGACGAGGTGACGGGGCGGCTGGTCGGGTCGTTCTGCGAGGTCTTCGGCGTTCAGCCGTCCGAATCGTCCTGAGGGGCATCGCCCTCGGGGGTCTCTTCCTGCTCGCCCTGGGCGGCGGCCTCGAGCGCGGCGTTGATGGCTTCCTGAGCCGCGGCGGCGGCCTCGGCGGCCTCGGCCTCGCGACGGGCGGCTTCCTCGGCCGGATCGGGCAGGCCCAGCTCGGAGCGGACCGCCTCGGTCAGGTCGGTCGCGGAGGTCCGGATCAGCGGGCGGGCCAGCAGCTGCTGGGTGACGCCGGCGATGCCGAAGGCCGACTCGGCGTCGGGTGCGGTGCGGTTCGAGAAGACGTGCTCGATGTTCTCGCGAGCCGCGACGGTGTCCACCGCGTTGGCGATGGCCTGGTAGATCTCGGCGGCCTGGCCCGCGGCGAGGATGTCGAGCTGCTCGCCGAACTGGCCCCCGAGCTGCTGCATCTCGGCGTTGTTGGACTGGTACTGGGCGACGCCCTCCTGGAAGGCGGGGTCGGACTGGTCCATGGTCTGGAGCTGAGCCGCGAGCTGGGCGTTGTCGTTCTCAAGGGCGACCATGCGGGACTCGAAGGAGGCGCGGGTCTCTTCGCGTGCGGCGGCGTAGTCGTCGGACTGGAGCATCTGCTCGAGCAGGCCGACGGTGTCCACGGTCGCGATGGAGAGCTCGACGCGGGCACCCGAGGCGTCGGCCTTGGGGAGCAGGGAGTGACCGGCGAAGGTGAGTGTGGAGGCGGCGACGGCGGTGAGAAGAACGGCTTTGGTGGTGGAACGCACGGGGGGCTCCCTGTGATGTTGTTGGGGAAATTTTCGTCCGAGACCTGTCTCGGCGTGGGAAAGACGGTATGCGAGTTTTGGGGGTTGGGTTGCGAGTGATTGGAAATCGGGCCCGGACCGGCGTTTAGCGGGGTTGGCGGGCCCTGAAGCGTGCCTCGAGGGTGCGGAGCGCGCCGCCGCATTCCGGGCATCTGGGCGTGGCGTTGGGGATGCCCTCGAGGGAGTAGCCGCAGTGGTAGCAGCCGCCCCGCCCGTCCTCGGCCCGGGAGGGGAGCATGACGTCGAGGATGTAGGGCAGGTGGGCCTGGGCGGTGTCGGCGTTGTGCGGCGCGGTCATGACCGCCCAGCGGAGGCCGTGCTCGGGGACGGGTAGGCGCGTCGCGGTGGCCTCGATCTGACGCATCTTGAGGGCGTATACCACCTCGGAGGCGTCCTTGTTGTCCGGCAGGCGGACGAGTTCGAAGGAGTGATCGTGCGAGGGATCCACCCCCAAGGGTAGATCGTGTCCGGGCGAGGGTCGCAGGAGATGCGGTAGTCTCACACGGACACACGAGGGGCAGGATCGGAGGACCGGATGCGAGACGGACGGCTGGATCGGTTGGCGGACGTGCTGGTGCGGTACTCGACCAGGGTCAAGCAGGGCGATCTGGTGGCGATCCAGTCGAACCCCGGGGCGATGGGGCTGGTGGAGGCGGTGGCGGAGGCGGTACTCCGGGCCGGGGGGCACCCGGTCTGGGTGGGGCACGCGATCGGGGTGGAGGAACTGCTGCTCGAGCACGGGACGGTGGAGCAACTGGAGTACACCAGCCCGCTGTCCCTGCACATGATGGAGACGGTGGACGTGCGGATCACCTTCTGGGCGGAGCACAACACGCGTGCGACGTCGCGGGTGGAGCCGGACCGGCTGGCGGCCTTCCAGCGCAGCCGCAAGCCGACCATGAAGATCATGCTGGACCGGTTGGCACGCGGGGACCTGCGCTGGTGCGGGACGCAGTTCCCGACGCAGGCCGCGGCGATGGACGCGGAGATGAGCCTCGGGCAGTACGAGCGGTTCGTGTTCGAGGCCGGGCTGCTGCATCACGACGACCCGGTCGCGAGCTGGCAGCGTGTCCACGATCGCCAGGAGCGGGTGCGGGAGTACCTGCAGGAACGGAGCTCTCTGCGGTTCCGGGCCCCGGCGATGGATGGGCACGACGGCACGGACCTGACGGTGGACGTGGACCCATCCAAAAGCGTCTGGATCAACTGCGCCGGCACGGAGAACTTCCCGGACGGGGAGGTCTTCACCGGCCCGCAGGGCGTGGACGGGCACGTGAACTACACGTTTCCGGCGGTGTACGGGGGGCGCGAGGTCGAGGGGGTGCGTCTGGAGTTCAAGGGCGGGCGGGTTGTGGACGCGAGCGCGCGCAAAAACGAGGAGTTCCTGTTCGCGATGCTGGACCAGGACGAGGGGGGTCGGAACCTGGGCGAGATCGCCATCGGGACCAACTACGCGATCAAGGAGTTCACCCGCAACACGCTGTTCGACGAGAAGATCGGCGGGACGTTCCACGCGGCCTGCGGGGCGGGGTACGCCGAGAGCGGGAACAGCAACGAGTCGTCGCTGCACTGGGACATGGTGTGCGACCTGCGTCGTGGCGGGACGATCGAGGCGGACGGGGAAGTGTTCCACCGGGACGGGGCGATCCTGATCCCGGGCTGGGACGACGGGTAGGGCGGGGGCGTGAAGGACGGGCTAGTCTCGTGACATGCCCACGCCGCACGACGACGAACGAGGTTCCGCCGATGCCCCGACACCGGGGGGTCAAGGGGGCGGTGCGTCGGGGCACGTTCCTGTGTTGCCGGACGAGGTGCTGAGCGTCCTGGATCCGCAGCCCGGCGAGACGTATGTCGATGGCACGGCGGGGCTTGGGGGGCACGCGGCGATGGTGGGGGAGCGGCTGGGGGGCGACGGGACGGTGGTCCTGAACGATCTGGACGGCACACACCTGGACCGGGCGGCGGAGATCGTGCGTGCGAGCGGGGTCGGGCGTGTAGAGACGGTAAAGGGGAATTTCGCGGAGTTGCCTCGCTGGATGGAGCGGGCCGGGCTCGGTGCGGACCTGGTGCTGGCGGACCTGGGGTTCTCGTCGGCGCAGATGGACGAGGGCGAACGGGGGTTGAGTTTCCGGAAGGACGGGCCGCTGGACATGCGTCTGGACCCCGGCGGAGAGGTGACGGCGGGGGAGTTGGTGAACACGTGGCCTGAGGGGGAGCTGGCGGAGGTGATTTTTCGTTATGGGGAGGAAAAACGCAGCCGCGTGATTGCGCGGAAAATTGTCGCTGCGCGTGCTGAGGGGCCGATTCTGACGACTCAGAGGTTGGCCGAGATCGTGCGAGAGGCGTTCCCCCCGGGGCCGAGCCGTCTGCACCCGGCGACGAAGACGTTCCAGGCCCTGCGGATCGCGGTGAACGACGAGCTGGGGAGCCTTGAGCGCCTTCTTCGCGGGATCGAGGGTGCGACGGATCGGATCGCTCGGGGCGAGCCCGGGTGGATCCGGGCGGGCGGGCGAGTCGCGTTGATCTCGTTCCACAGCCTCGAGGATCGGCTGGTGAAGCGGAGCTTCGCCGGGTTGGCCGATCGCGGCGTGGTCGAGCTCCTGACTCGGGGCCCGGTGACGCCGAGCGAGTCGGAGGCGTCGCGGAACCCGCGGTCGCGTTCGGCGAAGTTGCGTGCGGTTCGGTTGCTGGGCCAGGATGGCCGGGACCGGATCGGGTGACCGGCGTGTGCCCGGTCGCGTGGGACTCGAGGCCGCATGGCCGGGCAAGGACGCTTGATGAATCGAGAGAACAAGCTGGCGCTGATCATCGGCTTCACGCTCATCCTGGTGGTGGGCGTGCTGGTGTCGGACCACCTGTCGCGTGCGAACTCCGCGGAGCTGGGCTCCGGCCCGAGCGTGCGTGAGGTCGCGGACCGCAAGCCGATCTCGGGCAGCCTGATCGGCGAGACGATCGCGGCGGGGACGCGGACGCCCGTGGAGCCGGTGCGGCTGGGGTCGGGGGTGGACCGGCTGGCGGACTCGGGCTCCGAGGCGCCGGCGCTGCGTGAGCCGGAGCCGGCGATCGAGACCGGGCCTCGGTTTGCGATCACCGACCCGAATCCGGGGACGGTGGAGCAGGCGGCGAATACGCTGGCCACGGCGGGTGGTGAGGTGTGGGGGACGATCCTGGGGATGTACGAGAACAGCGCGACGCCGCGGATACCCGCGACGGTGGAGCTGAGTCGCGAGGGTCCGCGTGAGCGGATCGAGGAGCCGCTGGTGCGCGAGGTGGCCTCGGGCGATGCGGGCCTGGGCTCGCGTCCGGTCGGTGCTGGGTCGATGAAGACGACGGTGTCGCACACGGTTGCGGAGGGTGAGAACCTGTACCGCATCGCGAAGCGGTACCTGGGGGACGGCGAGCGTTGGCGCGAGATCCGCGACGCGAACCGGGACGTGGTGGACGCGGACGGCGCGATCGGGGTGGGCGACACGCTGTCGATCCCGGTTCTGGTTCCGGTCACGCAGTCCAGGCAGGTTGAGCGTCCGGCGCCGCGTGAGATCTCGCCGTCTGTGGAGCGTGACGACCGCCCGATCGTGGTGGCGCGGACCAAGGAGTACGTCGTCAAGAAGGGCGACATCCTCGGGCGGATCGCGCAGGAGCACCTGGGCACCGTGAAGCGGGTGGACGAGATCGTGAAGCTGAACGGTCTGAAGGACGAGAACGACATCCGGTGGGGGATGACGCTGCGGCTTCCCGCGGACTGAGTTGACGGGAGACGGGCGTGTTCGCGAAACTGGTGGCGTTGATCTTGGTGCTCGGGTTGACCGGGAGCGGTCTGCTCGCGATGCGCCAGAGCCGGCTGCAGGCGGCGCACGAGCTGACCGCGGCCCGCCTGCGTCTGCGTCAGCACGAGGAGACGCTGCAGCGGGTGCGTGCGATGATCGCGGAGCGGGCGTCGCCGGCGGAGCTGCGCCGTGCGTTCGAGGCACGGCCCGAGTTGCTGGAGGGGCTGGAGCCGTCGGTGGACCGTCGCGGGATGCTGCCGGCGCCGACGATCGCGCCGGACCCCGAGGCGAACGCGTCGCGGGCCCTTGAGCTTCGTCGTGGAGAAGAGGGGGGCGACGCGTGAACGCCGACGGCTCGCGATCCCGTGCCGATGCGTGCGGGCTGCTGCTGGGTGTGTGCGCGAGCGTGCTGCTGGTGGGGCTGATCGGGCGGGTGGCGCAGCTGCAGATGGCGCCGGGCGAGGCGTTGCGTCGGCACGTGGCCCAGCGTGAGAGCGGGCGGACGGTGGAGGCGCCGCGTGGTGAGATCATGGACCGGTCCGGGCGTGTGCTGGCGACGAGCCGCTGGGTGTACCGGGTGACGCTCGACCCGACGCTGCTGCCCGGGATGCTGGAGGGGGACGAGCCGGGGGCGCTGGACGCGGCGATCGTGGAGCTGGCCTCGGCGCTGGGGGTCTCTCCGGAAGAGATCGGCGGGGCGGTGTATCAGAAGGTGGTCAGCAACGCCGAGCGTCGTGCGGTGCGGGCCGAGCTGGGGCTGGACCTCGACGAGGGGGGCGCGGAGGAGGATCCGGTCGAATTGCTGAAGCGGAAGCTGGGACTTGGCCAGCGCGAGCCGGTGGTCGCGAACGAGCCGGAAGTCGTCGCGCCGCGTCTGCATCGCTACGTCGCGGTGGGTCCGGACCTCGAGGGGCCCGAGGCGGACCGCATCCGGGCGCTGCGGATCCGGGGGGTGAGCCTGGAGCGGCGCGAGCGTCGTGAGTACCCGGGCGGCGATCTGGTCGCGTCGATCGTGGGCCGGACCGGGGCGGACCCGCTGGAGCGGGCGAGCGACGGCTGGCTGGGGGCGGAGAAGACGTTCGATCCGAAGCTGGGCGGCGACGACGGGACGATCCGGTACGCACGCGACGCGAAGGGGCGGCCGCTGTGGGTGGAGCGGGGCGCGTGGGAGGAGGGCGAGCCGGGCGAGCCCTTGCGTCTGTCGATCGATCTCGAGTTGCAGCGGATCGCGGTGGAGGAGCTGACACGGGGGATGGAGGTCGCGAACGCGGCGGGCGGTCGGCTGGTGATGGCGGACCCGCAGACGGGCGAGATTCTCGCGATGGCGGACCTGTACCGGGAGGTGCCCGACGCGGTGCCGTTCCCGTTCGTGATGAAGGACGAGGAGACGGGGGCATGGACCAAGCCGTGGGGCGAGATGCCCTTGGATCCGCGTGACCGTCCGCGGTACCGGGTGCTGCGTGATGATCCCGGTCGGGTGGTGCACCCGGCGCTGGGGCGGAACCGGTGCGTGGAGGACGTGTACGAGCCGGGCTCGACGTTCAAGCCGTTCATCTGGTCGGAGGCGAAGCGTCTGGGGCTGCTGCCCGAGGACGAGGTGTTGCGTCAGAAGTACAACCACTACGTGACGCCGTATGGGCGGATTTTGTACGACGTGACGTTCCGGCAGGAGCTGACGTGGGACGAGGTGCTGAAGCTGTCGTCGAACATCGGGATGGCGCAGGCCGCCGAGCGTCTGACGCACGAGCAGTCGCAGGACATCATCCGCCGGCTCGGTTTCGGGCGGAAGACGGACCTTGGGCTGCCGGGTGAGACGGGCGGCATCGTGACCCGCCCCGAGGACTGGACGATCTACAGCCAGACGAGCACGGCGATCGGGCACGAGATCGCGGTGACGCCGGTGCAGATGGTGCGTGCGTTCAGCGCGCTGGCACGCGAGGGGGACCTGAAGGGCTCGCTGCCCGAGCTGCGCCTGACCGCGGCGGGCGACGACGATCGCGCGGGGCTGACCGGCGAGCCCGCGATCATCCGGCGCGTGATCGAGCCCGAGATCGTGGACCGCGTGCGTCCGTCGCTGATGGGTGTGGTCGAGCGGATGGACGCGAACCGGATGCTCAACCTCGAGGACCAGATGCCCTCGACGTACGCGATGTTCGGCAAGTCGGGCACCGCGGAGATCCCGTGCTCGCCGCCGGCGGGGGGGAAGCGTCCGGCGGGCGCGGGCGGGTACTACGACAACCAGTACAACTCCAGCTTCATCGCTGCGGCGCCGACGCACGCCCCGCGCCTGGTGATCCTGGTCGTGATCGACGATCCGGGCCCTCGGCGGGTGCGTGTGAAGCAGCACTACGGGAGCTGGGTGGCCGGCCCGGTGGTGCGGGCGGTGATGGAACGGTCGCTGCGGTACCTCGGCGTCGAGCCGGACGTGGTCCGCGAGCCGGGCGAGACGATCGCCAGCGCCGACTGAGGTGATTACAGGATCGGGGAGTGGCCCTTGAGGATGTGCCGGCGTGCGCCGGGGCGCACGGCGTGTCGCACAAACTCCTCGTAGTGGGCCCCGACCACGCTCGCGTCGCGCCCGTCCAGATAGGCCAGCAGCGGCTCGGACCCGGTCCGGCGAGTGCGGGCGAGGAAGACCGCGCGTCGGCCGAAGGCGTCGCCGATGCGGGTGAAGAGCTCGCCGTTGGCGCCCGCGATGAGCATGCTCTCCAGCACCGGGCGGTAGAGCCCGTTCTGCGCCTCGTTCAGGAAGTGCGCGAGTGCCCAGACCTGGGCGTAGTAGTCGAGCGTGGCCTCGGAGGAGGTCTCGATGAGGTCCTGCGGGCGTGTGTTGAGCAGGTCGTTGAGCGGGAGCAGGGTGTCGCGGACCACGACGTCGGTCAGGCGGTCGAAGCGCTGCTCGTTGCCCCAGGGCATGAAGACGGCCCCGTGCTCGCGGTCCCAGCGGACGCCCTCGTGCCAGGCGCTCAGGCCCTCGTCGAGCCAGATGGGGAGCTGGTGGGCGAAGACGGCCTGGGTGTACTGGTGCCAGCCCTCGTGGGCGGCGACCGCGAGCGTGTCGCGCGGGCCGAGGTCAAAGTAGACGCCCTTGCCCTCCGCGGCGAAGCCGCCGCGGTTGATCTTGAGGTAGAGCGCCGCCCGTTCGCCCATGAGCTGGCGGGTGAGGCTGGCCCACTCGGTGCGTGAGCCCATGGCGTAGGTGACCAGCTTGCCGGGCGGGGCCGGGAGGGGGGTGATCGATTCGCGGTAGCGGAGCAGCGAGTGCTCGAGGAAGGCTGGCAGGCGACGGATCAGCTCGGCGTCGTCCAGCGTAGAGAAGACGCGGAAGTTGGCGGTCTCGAAGACGCGTCCGGGCGTGCGTTCGAACGACCAGGCCTCTTCGTTGAGCACGACGCCGCTGCGGGAAGTGGGGGAGGCCTCGCCGGCCTGCATCGCGGCGGCGGAGGCGGCGCGCCGGCGCTCGCGCTCGGTCTCGATCAGGCGGTGCAGGCGTGCGTCGGTGGACTGGGCGCAGCCGGCGAGCAGGGCGAGCGGTGCGGCGCGCAGCGCTTGGGTGAGCACCCGCCGGCGCCCGATCAGTGGGGCGCGACCCGAATCTCCCTCGTGGGGGGGGGTCATGCGAGCTTGCTCAGGGCGTCGGCGACGGTCTGGCGGTCGGCCTTGGCCTTGTCGAGCTGGGCACGGGTCTGATCGACGAGGTGGGCCGGGGCCTTGTCGGTGTAGCCGGGGTTGTTCAGGCGGCCTTCGAGGCCCGCGATGTCCTTGTCGAGCTTGGCGAGCTGGTCGTTGAGTCGATCGCGCTCGGCGTCGGCGTCGAGGGCGTCGGCGAGGTTGGACAGGTGGTGCTCGGTCGATTCGAAGGTGAACGGGGAGGCGAGGCCTTCGGGCGCGTCGGTCGTGACGGACTCGACGCCCGCGAGGGTTTCGACGAGGGGGGACCAGCGCCCGACGTCGGCCGCGAGTTCGGGGCTGGCGTGGAGCGTGATGCGTCGCTTGGGCGGGACGCCGTTCTTGGCCCGGACCTCGCGGATGCCGGTGATGAGCTCGCGGCAGCGGTTGAAGGCGGCCTCGGCGACCTCGTCGCGCGTGCCCGGCGACGGGGTGGGCCAGCCGGACTGGGCGAGGGTGTCGCCCCGGTTTGACCCGTCCGCGAACTCGACGCCGTCGATCTCGCGCATGGGGATGGTCGCCAGGCGCTCGTGGATGGCCTCGGTGATGAAGGGCGTGACGGGGTGGAGCAGGCGGAGGATGGCGTCGAAGACGAGCCGGAGCACGGCGGGCTGGTTGGGGTCGTCGGCGAGCGTGGGCTTGATCGCCTCGAGGTACCAGTCGCAGAAGTCGCGCCAGAGCAGGTCGTAGAGGGCGTCGGCGTAATCCTTGAACTGGTAGGTGGACAGGGCGGCGTTGATCGCGGTGGCGGTCGCGCTGAGACGCGAGATCATCCAGCGGTCGGTGAGGGAGAGGTCTTCCAGCGCGATCGGCATCCCCGGGGTCGACGGGTGCTTGTCGAGCATGGCCAGCGCAAAGCGGGCGGCGTTCCAGAGCTTGTTGCAGAAGTTGCGTCCGGCGTCGAACTTGGGTGAGGTGTTCTTGCCGGTCTCGGAGTCCTGGGCGACGGGCATGCGCACGTCCTGCGTGAGCGTGGCCATCTGGCAGAGGGTGAAGCGCATGGCGTCGGCGCCGTGGGAGTCGATGATGTCGAGCGGGTCCACGCCGTTGCCGAGGCTCTTGGACATCTTGCGTCCGTCGCCGTCGAGGATGAGGGCGTGGATGTAGACGTCCTTGAAGGGGATCTGGCCGGCAGCGTGGGCGTCGGCGCCCTGCTCGCCGAGGAAGTAGCGGTTGAACATGACCATGCGGCTGACCCAGAGCGTGATGATGTCACGCCCGGTGCAGAGGACCGAGGTCGGGTTGAAGGCGCCGAGGAGCTTCTCGAGGTCGCCGACGCGCGGGTCGTCGGCGTTCGCGGCGTCGGGGTCGGGCCAGCCCATGGTGGACAGCGGCCAGAGGGCGGAGCTGAACCAGGTGTCGAGCACGTCGGGGTCGCGGGTGAAGCCCGCGGCTTCCAGCGTCGTGACGATCGACTCGTCGTCGGTCCGCAGGCAGACGAAGACGGTGTCCTCGTGCTCGCGTGCGAACCCGATGTCATCGGTGATGACGTCCGGGATCGCGGTGTTCTTCGGGGCCGACCAGACGGGGATGCGGTGCCCCCACCAGAGCTGACGGCTGATGCACCAGTCTCGCAGGTTGTCGTGCCAGTTCTCGTAGGTCTTGGCGTAGCGGTCCGGGTGGAAGGTGAGTTTGCCGTCCTGTTTGCCGTCGCCCGGCTTGGAGTCGGTCCAGGCGAACATGCTCTTCTGGGAGCGCTGGTCGCGGGCCAGGGCCCGCTGGGCGTTGCCGCGGAGTCGGTCGTCGGTCACGCGGCAGTACCACTGGTCGGAGAGGTAGGGCTCGATGGGTGCGTGGGAGCGGTAGGAGTGCCCGACGGCGTGCGTGTGCGGCTTGACGGCCTCGAGCAGCGAGCCCTCGCCGAGGGAGCGTGCCTTGAACTCCTCGACGACCTTGGTGCGTGCGTCCTCGCGTGAGAGGCCGACGAAGACCTCGGCGCCCGAGTCGTGCCCGGTGGACTCGTAGTCGATCCAGCCGTGGTCTTTGGAGATGGTCGCGTCGGGGGCCATCACGTTGATGACGGGCTCTCCGGAGGAGCAGAGCTTGCGGATGGTGTCGGCGTGGCGGAGGCCGAGTTCCCAGTCGTTGGGGTCGTGGGCCGGTGTGACCTTGAGGAAGCCGGTGGCCATCTGGGCTTTGGCGTCGTTCTCGTCGCCGCCGAGGGCGACGGGGAGCACGACGTAGTCGTCCTCGAGGATGGGGATGTGTCGCCCGACGAGGGGGAGCTCGCAGAGCAGGCCCCGGAGGGCCTGGGCCCGTGGGTCCTTCGGGTTCACGGCGACGGCGGTGTCGCCGAGGTAGGTCTCGGGGCGTGTGGTGGCGACGGTGACCCAGGCGGGCTCGTCCTCGGGGTGGCGGTCGGCGCCGGGGTAGCCGCGTGCCTCGAGCTCGTCCCAGGTGACGGGCTGGCTGGCGCCGTCCTCGAGCACGTGGATGAGGGGGTAGCGGAGGTAGTAGAACGCGCCCTCGACCTCGATGTTGTCAACCTCGTCGTCGGCGAGTGCGGTCTGGGTGACCGGGTCCCAGTTGACCAGGCGCTTGCCGCGTTCGATGAGGCCCTCCCTGAAGAGCCGGAAGAAGGCCTCGCGCACGGCGCGGGCGCAGGTGTCGTCCATGGTGAACCGCTGGCGGTCCCAGTCGCAGGAGCAGCCCATGGCGCGGAGCTGCTCGGTGATGCGGCGTTCGTACTCGTCCTTGAAGGCCTGCACCTCGGCGACGAAGGACTCGCGTCCACCCTCGACGCGGCGCAGCTCGGCGATGGCGGGCTTGCCCTCGGCGCGGAGGCGTTTGTCCACGACGGTCTGGGTGGCGATACCGGCGTGGTCGGTGCCGGGCATCCAGAGGGCCTCGAATCCCTTCATCCGGTGGGAGCGGACGAGGATGTCCTGCAGGGTGTTGTTGAAGGCGTGCCCGAGGTGCAGCGGGGCGGTGACGTTGGGGGGCGGGATGAGGATGCAGTAGGGATCGCTGGAACCCTCCAGGACCCGGTCCGGATCGGCGTGGAAGGCGTTGGCGTCCGTCCAGCGCTGCCAGGCCCTGGGCTCGGAATCGGCCGGGGCGTAGGCTTTGCTGAGCGGCTCGGGGCCGGCGGCGGTCTGGGTGGCAGGGTCGGTCATCCGTGGGGTCCCGTCGTGGAGTGGTTCAGCGTTCGAGTCTAGGGGCCCGATAGGGGGTTGATGATGCGACACACACGACGCGGCGGCGGGCAGACCAAGGCGATCGGGCTCGGGCTGGCGATGCTGGCGGGCCTCGGCCTGGCGGGGTACGCGATCTTCACCAGCGTGACGGGGAACTCTGGGAGCGAGGGGCCGGACCCCGACGCGGTGCCGATCGTGGAGGGCGGCATCCCGGGGGATGGCGCGGGCGAGGGCGTCGCGGGGGCGGAGCGTCTGGGCGAGCTGCTCACGGCGGTGCAGGCGTACGCGACGGATGGGGACTTCGAGGCCGCGGAAGCGATCCTGCGCGAGGGCGTGGGGACGTTCCAGGGCGATCAGGACCTGCGGGTGGCGTACGGGGAGTTTCTGATCGGTCGGGAGCGGACGGAGGAGGCGTACGACCAGTACGTCGCGGCGTTGACGATCGGGCCGCGTGATCACGATCTGGAGTATCGGGCGGGGTTGTTGGCGGTGCAGCTGGGGCGTCACCAGCGGGCGGTGGAGCACTTCGGGGCGGCGCGGCAGGCACGCCCGGGCGTGGCGGAGTACGCCTTGATGCTGGCGAACGAGCAGTTGGAGCTGGGCGAGCGGACCCAGGCCAAGGCGACCTTGCTGCAGGCGATCGTGCTGGACGAGGAGCACTCGATGGCGTGGGGGGCGCTGGCGAGGGTGTCGCTGCTGGAGAACGACGGCGAGGGCGCGTTGCGGTACGCCCGTCGGGCGGTGGAGCTCGACCCGCAGCAGCCGGCGTACCGGCTGTACGAGGCCCGGGCGCTCAAGCGTCTGGGGCAGCGGGACGAATCGCTGGTGGAAGAGGCGGTGCTGGTGCTGACGGGTCTGCCCGAGCGTGTGCTGCAGCACGAGGAGTATCTGCGAACGCTGGGCGAGTGCTACGGGCTGCTGGGCCGGCCGGGTGAGGCCGCGTCGCGGTACGAGGCGGCGTTTGAGGCGACGCGCCACGCGCCGTTCGCGTTCGAGGCGGCGTTGTGGCACGATCGGGCGGGGAATGAGGTCGCGGCGCGGACGTGGGCCCAGACCGCGGCGTCGCTGGGCAGTGCCCGGGCCGAGGCCTGGCTGAGCCCGGAGCCGGGCGGGGGCTGACCAGAAAATCAGAAGGGCGGGGGGAGGTCGGTGTCGGTGTCGGCGTTGGGGTCGGCGTCGAACCCGTCGTCGTCTGCGGGGCGGGCGAGGTCGTCGTCGGCCGGGAGGTCGGGGTCGGGGTGGATGGGCTCGGCCCGTGCGCCCGCGGCGCTCCAGGCGTCGGCCCTGCTGCTGGGGCGGTTGAGGCGTCGGTCCAGGTCGCGCTGGGCACGCCGGTTTCTGGCGAGCACGAAGAGCAGGGCCGCGCCGAAGACGAGCAGCACACCGATCACGGCGACCAGTCCGAGGAGCGTGAAGCCCTGACGGAAGGCCTCGCGTGTGGCGGGGTCTTCCGGCGACGGCGTCGTCGCGGAGGCGAGTGCGTAGGCACAGATGGGTTGTGAGATGACCGCCGGCATCGGTGGCAGCATACCGGGAGCGGGCGCCCGGGCCAAGGAGAAGGCGCACGTGGGGCGGCTCGGTCGCCGGGGGTCGGCTAGGATGGCGTTCGATCCAGGAGGACTCCCGTGCAGCTTGAAGCCCATCAGAACGTCATCGCCGATCTCGAGGCGCGGATCTTAACCATCCGCGACTCTCTTTAACTACGACGGCAAGCTGACTCAGCTCGGTGAGCTGGAAGACAAGATGGGGCAGGCGGACTTCTGGGACGACCAGGACAAGGCGCAGGCGACGGTTTCCGAGATGAAGCTGGTGAAGGCCCAGATCGGGCCGCTGCGTGACGCGATCGACCAGTTCGAGAACGCGAAGCTGGCGTACGAGATGAGCCGCGAGGAGGGGGACCAGGAACTGCTGAAGGAGGCGGACGGCCAGCTCGCGGGCCTGCTCAAGACGATGGACAAGATCGAGACGCAGTCGCTGCTGGGTGGCAAGCACGATCACCGCGACTGCTTCCTGACCATCAGCGCCGGCGACGGCGGCACCGAGGCCAACGACTGGTGCGAGATGCTCTTCCGGATGTACCTGTACTTCCTGGAGAACCAGGGGTGGAAGGTCGAGGAGGTCGAGAAGAGCCACGGCACCGAGGTGGGGCTCGACTCGGTCACGCTGCACGTGCAGGGGTCGTACGCGTTCGGGTACCTCTCGTGCGAGCGGGGCACGCACCGGCTGGCGCGGGTGAGCCCGTTCAATGCGCAGGGGAAGCGCCAGACGAGCTTCGCGACGGTGGACGTGACGCCGGAGTTCGAGGAGACCACGGTCGATATCCCGGACACCGAGCTCGAGATCCAGGCGTTCGCGCGGTCCAGCGGCCCGGGCGGGCAGAACGTGAACAAGGTGGCGTCGGCGATCCGGCTGGTGCACAAGCCGACCGGGATCATGATCCTGGCGTCCACGCACCGGGACCAGGGGCAGAACAAGCGTCAGGCGCTGTCGATCCTGCAGGCGAAGCTGGAGCAGCTCGAAGAGGAGCGGCGCGAGGCCGAGATCACCGAGGCCGCGGGCGGGAAGATCGAGCACCGGGGGTGGGGTGCCCAGATCCGGAGCTACGTGCTGTACGACAACCGGGTGAAGGACCACCGGACGGGGTTCGAGGCGAACCCGGTGGACGTGCTGGACCGCGGTCACCTGGAGGGGTTTATCGACGCGGAGCTGAAACGGCGTCGCAGCGAGAAGGGGTGATGCGTGTGCCGCGGGCTCGCGCTGCTGGTGCTGGGGGGTATGGTGGTGGTCGGGTGTCGCGGGCCGGTCACGTCGGGGTGTGACGGGCGGGAGTTGGCGGGGGCGGACTTTGGTGATTTTCGCAAGGTGCCGTCGCCCCGGATCGGGAGCATCCCGTTCCCGAGCCTGGTGACGCTGTTTGAGGTGGGCGACCCCGCGAAGCTGGGGCGGCACGTGTACCGGCGCGGGGCAGCATTCGAGGGTGTCGGCGAGTCTGGGCGGGGGATCGTGTACACGCGTCGGGCGGGGCTGATCGATCTGGCGCACGTGCGGAACACCGTCGATTACGCGGCCCACATCCACGCGCGCGTGCGGCATGCATTGCGAATGGGTGAGGGGTGCGTGCGGTTCCGGCTCGCCGAGCCGAGCGTGTACACGGTGGAGATCGATTACCCCGAGGGGTGGTGGGGGCTCACCGATGAGGCGCGACTGGCGCAGGCCGACGTGCTGGCGGTCCGGGCCTCGGAGGTGCTGGCGCTCGATTCGATGACGTGGCACGAGGCGCTGACGTGGTACGGGTACAAGTCGGCGGTGGTGGTGTCGGAGCGTCCCAGCGCGTTCACGTACGACGATCCGGTCAGTCACGCCGTGGGGGCGGTGGTGGCGGGGCGTGTGCTGGGAGCGATGCGGGATGGGAACGAGGGGTCAACCGGGGCGAGGCTGTTCGGGGAGTTGGTGACGTCGGAGCTCGAGGTGGTGCTCGAAGAGCTGGGGGCTGTCGGTCCGGTCGAGACGCTGGCCGCGGTGGAATCGGTCCGGGGGGTGTGGTGGGAGGGGGACCTGGTGCGTCGGCGCCAGGTGCAGGGGGGGGACGGGCCGATCACGCCGTGGCTGGTGCCGGGCGGGGGCTCGGACGATTCGCCGGTCGTGTTCCGGTTCCCGGGTCTGTCGCGTCTGAGCGAGTCCGGGACGTGCCCCACGCTGCGGGCGAGGATCGAGCCGGCGGTGCTGGAAGAGGCGGCGATCCTGCGAGCGCTTGGCGAGTCGCTGGGGCTGGAGACGATGCCGGAGTCCGTGGGGGTCGAGGACGAGTTGCCGGTGCTGCTCGACCGTATCCGGGAGGAGATGGTGACGGAGTTTGGGCCCGGGGTGCTGTCGCCCTGAGTGAGTTGGAGAGGCGGCTTGCAGAAGAGTCAGCTTCCGGGGTGCAGTCGGAGAGTCCTCCAGGCGACGTATCCGGCACCGCCCAGGGCGAGCACGATCGCTGGGATCCAGAGCGCTCGTCCGTCGAGTGTGTCATGGGCGACCACGCCCGCAACGCCGCCCGCGATGAATCCCGTCACGAGCAGCCCGACGAACTCGAAGCGCCAGCGTCCGACGCGGTGCCCGGCGAGCCTTTGCCCGGCCATGAAACCCAGATCGGTGAGCAGCCCGGTGACATGCGTGGTGCGGATGATGAGCGAGCGGTAGGAGGAGGCCATCGCGTTCTGGAGCCCGGCGGCGGTGGCGGCGAGGAGCGCCGCGGCGTCGAGCGATCGTGGGAAGACGAGTGCGGCACTGGCGATGAGGAGGGCTTCGAGCAGGATCACGACGCCGTAGCGACGCCCGAAGCGGAGGGTGGTGGCGCCGAGCATGACGCCGGAGAGGGTCGCGCCGAGGACGAACGCACCCGCGAGGGCGGCGACGTGCGCCGCGTCGTTGCGGTCTCCGAGGCCGAGGTCCACGCTGAGGCGTGACACGGTGCCGGTGAGGTGGGTGACGGGTGACGTCCCGAGCAGCAGGGCTACGGCGTTGATATAGCCCGCGTTCGCGGCGAGCCCGACGCCGCCGAGGATCACGAAGAAGAACTCGGAGCGTGAACGGAGGCTTTGTGTGGGCATGCACGTCTCGTGATTGATTGGTCAATCGTGGACTCGCCGCGGTGCCTGGCGAGGGAAGTGCAGTAGGATATTCAGGGTGAACAGGAGGATTGAGTGATGCGTGAGATCGTCTGTGCATTGGCGGCGTGTGTGATGACGCCCGCGGCGGTGGTGTTCGGGCAGCCCGCCGGTTCGGATTCGGACAAGGTGCTGACGCGAATCGCGTTCGGCTCGTGCGCCCGCGAGCGGCGCGAGCAGCCGGTGTGGGAGGACATCCTCGCGACGGACCCCCAGCTGTTCCTGTTCATCGGGGACAACCAGTACGCGGACTTCTGGGAGAAGGACGGCGAGCTGGTGATGGAGCCGGTGCCGAGCCCGGGGCGGATCCTGGAGGCGTATCTGGGGCTGGGCTCCAAGCCGGGCTTTCAGGCGATGCGTGCGCACTGCCCGATCCTGGCGACGTGGGACGACCACGACTACGGGGCCAACGACGCGGGGAATGACTTCGAGTTCCGGGAGCAGTCGCAGGAGCTGTTCGCGAGCTTCTATGGGCTGGCGCCGGATCATCCCGTGCGGAACGGTCAGGAGGGGGTGTACCAGAGCTCCACCTACGGCCCGGAGGGCCGGCGGCTGCAGGTGATCCTGCTCGATACCCGGTACCACCGGGACCCGCTGGAGCGGGCGCCCGAGGCGCGGGAGGGGCTCGGGCCGTACGGGCCGTCCGCGGACGAGACGAAGACCATGCTGGGCGAGGCGCAGTGGGCGTGGCTGGAAGCGCGGCTGCGTGAGCCGGCGGAGGTGCGTCTGATCGCGAGCTCGGTGCAGGTGGTGGCGTGGGAGCACGGGTGGGAGACGTGGGGCAACATGCCGCACGAGCGCCGGCGCCTGTACGACCTGATCGACGAGACGGACGCGAGCGGCGTGTTCTTCGTCTCGGGCGACCGGCACCTGATGGAGATCTCGGTGGACCACGGGCTGGGGGACACAGAGGTGGCGTACCCGATGTGGGACTTCACCTCGAGCGGGATGACCGAGGAGGGGGTGCGCGAGGTGGGGGACCCGAACTCGTACCGCGTCGGGCCGGTGCACCGGCGGACCAACTTCGGGCTGATCGAGATCGACTGGGGCGAGGGCGGGGGCGAGCCGTCGGTCTCGTTCGAGGGGTACGGCGAGGTAGGGGTGTTGCTGACCCGCCAGACGGTGTTTCTGAGCGAACTGCGGGAGGACTGACCGGCGTGCGACAGGGCGGTTGTATTGGGCCGTGTTTGTGTGCGGCTCAGTCGTCGCGGAAGGAGCGCAGCGGTCGCGGGCCGGGGCAGCAGCCGATCGCTCGCCCGTCGTCGGTGGGCCTCGGGCGGGGCTTGGGGGGCGGGGTGGTGAGAACCGAGCCGAGGAAGATGGCGGCGAAGGCCAGCAGGGGCATGATGATGGGGAGATTCATGCCATAGAGCGGGAGCACGACGAAGCACACGGCCGCGAGCACGAGGACCAGCACGAGCGCGAGCAGGAGTCGTTTCATGAGGGCTGCTGAGGCCCTGGCCTCCTCGTCCTCGCAGCGTGCCTCGCGTCGGGCGCGGTCCATGAGCCCGCTGTCCGGATCGGTGGGGTCGAGGCCGGGGCCGATCCGCGTCAGCACGTCCGGGCGCTCGGGGGATGGATCACGCGGGTCCATGCTGAATGGTAGTCGGCGGAGTGTGCCCGGCGATTCAGGCGTTTGCGTCCGAGAGACGCCGTTCCATGCGTTTCTCGGACGTCAGCACGAACCCCATGAGGCTGGCGAGCGAGAGGATCAGCAGCACGCCCGCGGCGAGCCAGCCGGGCAGGTAGTCGCCGGTCCGCCTGTCTACCACGTCGCCGATGTCGCGCAGGATGGCGAAGTCCTCCAGCGGGCCGGACTCGACCGAGGCGGTGACGGTCTGGGGCGTGTCCACGGAGAACCGGCCGAGGCGCTTGTAGTAGCGTCCGACGAGGTGGGCGTAGCCGCTGGGGGTCTCGGTGAACTCGAGCGGGTTGCCGTCGGCGTCGGTGATGCTGACGGCGGTGTCGGGGCGCTTCGAATCGGGGGCCGGCACGAGCACGTAGACCACGCACCGGTACTGGGGCTGGTCGATCCGGACCGGGACCTCGACGTTGGCGTCGAACTCGGCGATGGGGAAATGGATCTCGGGGAAGGCGACGCGGAGGAAGTGGAGCGAGTTGACCACGCCGACCGCGAGTGCCGCGAGGAAGAGGAGCAGGGCGATGGGGGCGAGGAGTCTTGTCACCGTGCGATGTTACCTATCCCGGCGAGGGCGCAGCCAGCTGTAATTCTTCCGGAGCTGGTTTTCACGGGAAAGTCGATCCGCAGCGTGGTGCATCGCGCGATGGCAGTTTGGGCAGAGAGCGATAGCGTTGTCAAGGGTGTCGGGTCCGCCTTGTGCAAGGGGCCAGACGTGGTGAACTTCAAGAAATGCTTCACCTTGATTGGTTTTAAAGCCGTGCCACCCGCATCCTGGCATCTCGCAGATGCCGGCGGCCCGAACGAGTGCATTGTCTCTGACCTCCGGGTTGCGGACGAATTCGGAACGATGCGTCTCAACTCGTTGGGGCTCTCCTTCGAGTAGGTCTGAATCGTGTTCTGGGTAGTTGCCCCCGGGCCGTTGCCACGCGGGAAGGTTGATCAGTTCATCGAGTCTGCGAGCATGAGGTTCAGCGAGTGTTCGCGAATTATGCCTGTGGGCATTCTCAATCGCAGACAGCAAATTCGGTTCATTGTGAACAAGCCATTCTCTTGTGATCAGATCGGATTCTGAGAGTACTCGCAGTATCCGAATCGTAGCGTGCGGCTCGTTCTGTTTGCCTCGTAGTTTTTGAATTGCGATTGGAGAATCATTCGGCAGATAGCGTTCTACCTTGCCAGGATTCATGCGTCTGGGTGAGATATCTCTGACGACACCGCGGCCGAATATTGCTCTGCCATCTCCCGCGAACGGCGAACTGTCTTTGTTCATCCAGAAGAATGCGCCTTCACCAGGCTTTGGCAGTGTGACCCGGTTGGCGCCGATCAAGATTTCGACTGTCTGATTTTCAGACGCGTATCTGTATTGCTGCAGATGGTCGGATTTGAATGCAAAGATCCAGTCCATCGAAGCACTCAGACGAGCAGCGTCGCGGGGTTCTCGAGCAGTTGCTTGACCGAGCCGAGGTACTGCGCCGCCATGGCGCCGTCGATGATGCGGTGGTCGCTGGACATGGTCATCGTCATCTCGTGCCCGATGACCAGCTCGGCCTCGCCGTCCTCGTTGTGCTCGACGAAGGGCTTCTCGATGGCCCGGCCGACCGCGAGGATCGCGGCGTTGGGCGGGTTGATGATCGCGGTGAAGTGGTCCACGCCGAACATGCCCAGGTTGGAGATGGTGAAGGTCGAGTCGCTCATCTCGTCGATGGACAGGCCCTTGTCGCGGGCCTTCTTGGCAAGGCGCTTGGTCTCGGTGGAGATCTGGCGGAGGCCGATGCGGTCCGAGTCGCGGATGGTGGCGACGACCAGGCCGCCGCCGCGTTCCTCGGGCAGGGCCACGGCGACGCCGACGTTCACGCGCCCGTGCATCTGGATGGACGGGCCCTGATCGACCCAGGAGGAGTTCACGAAGGGGTGCTCGTGCATCGCCAGCGAGCAGGCCCGCACGAGGAAGTCGTTGACGCTGAGCTTGACGCCCTGCGGCTCGAGCTGGCTGTTGAGCTGGGCCCGGAGCTCCATGAGCCGGTCGAGCCGGGCCGAGACCGAGACCTGGTAGTGGGGGATGGTGGTCTTGGACTCGACGAGACGCTTGGCGATCGTCGCCCGCATGTTGTTGAGCGCGACGCTCTTGTCCTCGAGCCCGCCGGCGAGCAGCGGCTCGGGCATGGCGGGCGCGGGGACCGAGCCCGCGGCCATGGAGGACGCACGCGAGGAGCCGCCAGAGGGAACCGAGCCGGACGAGGCCGCGGCCTCGACGTCCTTGCGCACGATACGCCCGGAGGGCCCGGAGCCGTTGATGGCGCCGAGATCGACGCCCTTCTCGGAGGCGATCTTGCGGGCCAGCGGCGAGGCGAACACGCGACCGCCCGTGCCGTTGGACGAGCTGCCGTTGTCCTCGGGCGAGGCGGCGGCGGTGCTGCCGCCGGATGAGGCGGGGGCCTCGGCGGTGGCGGTGGCGGCGGACGACTCGGACGAGTCGCTGCCGGACTCGGACTTGGCCTTGCTCTGGGAGGCGCCCGAGCCTGCGGAGGCCGCGACCTCGGAGGCGTCCTCGCCCTCTTCGGCGAGCACGACGATCACGGCGCCGACGTCGACCTGCTGGCCCTCGGGGGCGACGAGCTTGGCGACGGTGCCGTCGTCGAAGGCCTCGAGCTCCATGGTGGCCTTGTCGGTCTCGATGTCGGCGATGACGTCGCCGGAGGAGACGGTGTCGCCCTCGGCGACGTTCCACTTGACGACGGTGCCCTGCTCCATGGTGTCGGACAGTCGGGGCATCGTGATCTCGATGGACATGCTGCGGCTCCGGCGTGGGGTCGATGGGAAAGGCAGGTCGGGCTACGAATCTGCTTGCGGTGGCAATGATAGCGCGTCAGACGCCCCTGGATTGCACCGCGAGACGGGCTCCGAGCCCGAGAAACAGCACCCCGGTGGCCCGTCTGGCCAGCGTGCCGAGGGCGGGGCGGTTGCGGACGGAAGTGCCGACCCAGTCGGCCATGGCTGAGAGCAGGCACAGGGTGACGAAGGTCTGGGCGGCGAACCAGAGCCCCAGGATCGTGAGCTGGACCCAGGCCGGGGCGTGGGCGGTGGTGGGGGTGACGAACTGGGGCAGGAAGGCGAGGAAGAAGAGCACGACCTTCGGGTTGAGGGTGTGGATGACGAAGGCCTCGGCGAGGACGCGTCGGAAGGACGCGTGCGGGCGTGGATCAGCGACCGTATCGGCGGTCCCGTTCCGGAAGGCCCGCAGGCCGAGGTAGACCAGGTAGGCGACGCCGAGCCAGCGGATGGCCTCGAAGGCCGCGGCGGAGGCGGCGAGCAGGGCCGCGAGGCCGAGCACGACGCAGGCGGTGATGACGAGCGTGCCGAGAACGTTGCCCAGCGCCGCGGCGAGGCCGGAGCGGAAGCCCTGCCCGCCGGCGCGGCTCATGGTGTAGAGCAGGTCGGGCCCGGGGGTGATATTGAGCAGCAGGGTCGCGCCCGCGAAGAGTGCCAGGCTCTCTGGCGCCACCGGCACGGGGTCAGGCCTTGACGAGCGACTTCACCGCCGCGGCGATGCGGTCGGGGTTGGGGAGGTAGTCGTACTCGAGCCCCTTGGCGTAGGGGGTCGGGACGTCCTTGGTGTTGACGCGCAGGGGCTGGTGGTCGAGCCAATCGAAGCCGTGCTCGCAGATCTGGGTGATGGTCTCGGAGGCGACCGAGCCGAAGGGCCAGGACTGATCCACGACGATGACGTTGTTGGTCTTCTTGATGGAGTCGATGATGGAGTCGATGTCGAGCGGGCGGACGGTGCGCATGTCGAGCACCTCGCACTCGACGCCGCTCTCGGAGGCGAGCTTGTCGGCGGCCTCGACGCAGAAGTGCACCGGGCGGCCCCAGGAGACCAGGGTCACGGCGTCGCCCTCGCGGGCCACGCGGGCGCGACCGAAGGGGATGTAGTACTCCTCCTCGGGCACGTGGGCCTTGTCGCCGAGCATGCGCTCGGACTCGAGGAAGAAGACGGGGTCCGGGTCGCGGATGGCGGTCTTGAGCAGGCCCTTGGCGTCGTAGGGGTTGGAGGGGATGGCCATCTTGAGGCCGGGGACGTTGGAGAACATGCCCTCGACGCACCAGGAGTGGGTGGAGCCGAGCTGGCCGCCGGCGCCGTCGTTGCCTCGGAAGACGATGGGGCAGCCCCACTGGCCGCCGGACATGTAGAGCATCTTGGGGGCGTTGTTGAGGATGGGGTCGGCGGCGACGAGCGAGAAGGACCAGCTCATGAACTCGACGATGGGCTTGAGGCCGTACATCGCGGCCCCGATGCACGCGCCGGCGAAGCCGTTCTCGGAGATGGGGCTGTCGATGATGCGCTTGGGGCCGAACTCGTCGAGCATGCCCTGGCTGACCTTGTACGCGCCGTTGTACTCGGCGACCTCCTCGCCGATGAGGAAGACCTTCTTGTCGCGGCGCATCTCCTCGCTCATCGCCTCGCGGAGGGCCTCGCGGTACTGGATGAGCCGGTCGCCGTCGCGGCTGGGCAGGTCGCTCTCGGCGAGGAACTCGGGGAGCTCCCACTCGCCGACGGCGGGGTGGATGTCAGTCGTGATCGGTTCGAGGGTGGTCATGGTGTGGCCTCAGGAGCTTCGGGCAGTGGGTTCTCGGGTGGCTCGGGGAGGATGGCCTCGAGCTGCTGGATGAGCGGGGGGATGTGGGTGGTCGCGACGGACCAGAGCTTGGTGTGGTCGAGCTGATCGTAGTCGTGGGCGATGATGTGGCGTTGCTGGACGATCTTCTTCCAAGGGATGTTGGGGTGCTCGGATTCGGCGGTCTTCGAGACCTGCTTGGCGGCTTCCCCGATGATCTCGATGGCGCGTTCGAGGGCGAGGCGGAGCTGATCGTCGTCTTTGAGATCGTGCGGTGACCGGCCAGTGGTCATTCTGGTGATGATCCGCGCGTGGCGGAGCATGTCCCAGACGCGAGCGGCGTCGTGCGTTTCGAGCGGGCTGTCAGGCGGCAAAGAGCACCTCGCGCGTGGTGAGGATCTCGTGGCGCATGAAAGGGTTGACGATGCACTTGCGTTCGACGAGGTCGATGGAGCGGCCTCCGAAGACCGCTGAAAAATCGTCCTGGATGTCGGGCCAGTCGAAGTAGTCGCGGTTGGCGTTGGGCGCGAAGACGACGAGGAGGTCGATGTCGGAGTCCGGGGTGAAGTCGTCGCGGAGGACGGATCCGAAGAGCGACAGCTCGACGATGGACCACTTGCGGCAGAGGGCCGCGAGCTGGTCGGTCGGGATGTCAAAGTTCGGTGTCGGCATGCGATGGACTGGATTGGTGCGACTTGATCACGCGTGGGCCGGGGCTCGCTTTGGTTCGGGGACGGGTCTCGCCCGATCGGAGGACGAGGAGGAAGGCGACTCGGACGAGCAGGAGGCCGAGGAAGGCGACGGCGATAAGGATGACCGCCGGGCTCATCGTTACAGCAGCGGGTTCTTGCCGCCGTGGTGGTACTCGGCCGACGGCGACAGGTTGGGCTGCGGGTTGGCGTAGGTGTCGCTGAGGAGCTCGGTGGCGGGGTCGGGGTCGGTGCCGTTCTCGGCGAACTCGAGCGAGGCCTTGACCTTGCCCTTGATCTCCTTCTGCATGTCCTTCCAGTCGTCCTCGGAGACGCAGCCGCGCTCGTTCATGAGGTGGGACAGCAGCGCGGCGATCGAGTCCTTGCCCTTGAAGTCCTCGACCTCGTCCTTGGTGCGGTACTTCTGCGGGTCGGACATCGAGTGGCCCTGGTACCGATAGGTCTTGAGGTCGATGAAGGCGGGCTGCTGCAGGTCGCGGCACTCGTCGGCGATCGGCTTGAGCTCGTTGTAGATGTTCAGGATGTCGAAGCCGTCGATCTCCGCGGCCTTGATGCCGTAGCCCTTGGCCCGGTCCACCAGGTTCTCGTAGTTGGCGGTGTGGCGGTTGATGGCGGTGCCCATCGAGTAGCCGTTGTTCTCGACGACGTAGATGACGGGCCAGCCGAACAGGGCGGCGAGGTTCTGGGCCTCGTGGAACGCGCCCTGGTCGAGCGCGCCGTCGCCGAGGTAGCACAGGCAGATCTTCTTGGGGCCGTCCTCGAGGACCTCCCAGTGGTAGCGGGCGGCGAAGGCGAGGCCGGCGCCGAGCGGGGTCTGGGCGCCGACGATGCCGTGCCCGCCGTAGAGGTTGTTCGGGCGGTCGAACATGTGCATGGAGCCGCCCTTGCCCTTGGCGCAGCCCTCGAGCTTGCCGTACATCTCGGCCATGCAGGCCTCGGGGCTCATGCCGCGTGCGAGGGCGTGCCCGTGGTCGCGGTAGGCGGTGACGACGGGGTCATGGTGCTCGGTGCAGGCGATGGTGCCGACGGCCACGGCCTCCTGGCCGGTGTAGATGTGGCAGAAGCCGCCGATCTTGGCCTGCTGGTAGGACTGCATGGTCCTCGACTCGAACTCACGGATGAGCTGCATGTCGTAGAGCCACTTGGTCAGCGTCTTGTCGGGCAGCTTGTCGGTCAGCCGCTCGGAATCCGCTTTCGGAGAGGTGGTGGAGGCCTGTGTCATGCTCGCTCCTCGGGTCGCGAAGCACCCGTGTGAATGGGGCGTGGGGGGTCTTAGGGGGGGCCTGCACCCGACCGGCGGGACGCGCGCAGACAAACACCCGCCATCCTAGGGATGGCGGGTGCTCGGGACAATGAATGCGTTGCCGGTTGCCCGACCGAAGCACGAACGGCCCTGGGGGCCTGAAAGGTGCTGCGGAGCGGTCAGTCCCGCTTGGCCTGGCGTGACTGGCCCACGGCCTGGCTCTGGAGCAGCACCAGGGCGGTCTGGACCTGCAGGTCGATGCCGTCGGTCAGCAGGGTGTCCGGGTCGGGGCGTTCGTCGTTGTTGATGATCTCGCCGTGCTCGTCGAGCGGCAGCACGTCGGCCTCGCGGCGCAGGAGCAGCATGTCCTGCTGCTGGCTGGGGAGCATCTCGACGGCCAGGTCAGGCTCGATGCCCCACTCGGTCGAGCCGGGGCGGCGGTGGATCATGCGCGGGGCGTCGATCTTGTAGTACTGCGTCGTGAGCTTCATCGCGGCGATGCCGCCCTCGAGAGCGAAGACGTTCTGCACCGAGCCCTTGCCGAAGGACCGCTGCCCGAGGATCAGGGCCTGCACGTTCCCGCGTCGGGCCCCGGCCTGGATGGCGCCCGCGACGATCTCGGAGGCCGAGGCGGAGCCCTCGTTGACGAGCACGACGACGGGGACGTCCTGCACGCTCAGAGCGCCGGGCAGGCGACGGGCGTGCTGACGCTCGGTCACGATGCCGTCGGCCGTCTCGGTGCGGACGATCAGCCCCTCGTTCACGAAACGATTGGAGATGGACACGGCCTGATCGAGCAGGCCGCCGGGGTTGTACCGGAGGTCCAGGATCAGCCCCTGCAGGCCCGAGGGGCTGTGGCGCATCGCCTGCACGGCGTAGTCGAAGTCCTCGGTGGTGTCCTCGGTGAAGCCGGACAGCCAGATGTAGCCGATGCCCGACTCCTCGTCGATGAACCAGTCCCAGTCGCGGTCGCCGGGGCCGACCTTGCGCCACCCCTTGACGGAGGGCAGGTCCACCTTGGCTCGCGCCAGCTCGAACTCGAGCTCGGCGAGCGAGCCGTCTTCCTGCTTCCGCTCGACGCCGAGCGTGACGGGCGTGCCGGCGGGGCCGGTGATGACCTCGATGGCCTGATCGAGCGAGAGGCCGACGGCGGAGATGCCGTCCACGGACTTGATGACGTCGCCGGTGCGGATGCCGGCCCGCTGGGCGGGGGTGCCCTCGAGCGGGGTGACGATCTCGATGTTCATCATCTCGTCGAGCTGGATCTGGATGCCGACGCCGTAGAACTCGCCCTGGGTGCTGCGCCGGAAGCGTGCGAGCTCGTCGGGCCAGATGACGGCGGTGTAGGTGTCGGTCTCTTCGAGCGCGCCGTTGCCGAACTCGTGGATGAGCGCCTCGGGCATGATCGCGACGGTGTCCTCGGAGGCGTCGAGCACGCTCTCGAGCGTGTTGCGGATGTCGCTGCCGTCGAGACGCTTCTGGCGGTCGAGGTCACGGGCGATGGCGTTGAGCTTCGAGATGAACGCGGCCCGCTGGGTCTCGTCGGCGAGACGCGGGAAGGCGGCCTCGAGGTCGGTCGTGGTCGCCATGGTCTGCACCGCGCCGAGGCCCGCGTGCAGCATGGCCCGCAGGTTCACGCCGTCGAGGTTGTCGGGGTTCTGGCGTTCGACGTGGTTCATCGCGGCGCGGCTGAGGGCCTTGTAGACCATCGCGCGGTTGATGCCGTCGAGCTTGGTGCGGAAGTCGTCGCCGTAGGCGTTGTACGGGGGCAGCGGGTCGAGGTCCTCGTCGAGTCGGCGTTCGTTGCGCAGCGCCCACAGCCTCTCCGGAGCGTACAGCCGGATCATGCCGAGACGCTTGGTCAGGCGGTCGAGGTCGGGCTGGAACTCGCCCGAGCGGTCGTAGACGGCGTCGAGCCGGTAGTAGAGCTCGGAGGCCATGATCCAGTCGGCGTCGGCCTCGGCCTGGGCCGCGCCGGTGCGGGCCTCGTCGAGCAGCGAGGCGACGGTCGTGTCCGCGAAGAAGGCCTCGTCCTCGCTGAGCAGCATCTGGAGCTCGACGGCGGAAGTCAGCGCCTCGCTGAGCTTGATCCGCGAGCCCGAGTCCTTGAAGGCCGCGAAGGCATCCTCGATCTCGGTGCGGACCTCCTCGACCTTCTCGGTGCGGGTGGCCTCTCGCTGGGCGAGGTTGGTCTGGTAGAGCTCGATGGAGGAGAGCAGGGCGGGGTCAACCGCGGTCGCGGCGCCAAGGTCGCCCAGGCGGTCTCGCAGGCCGCTCTCGGAGCCGCTCTCGGCGGCGTTCCAGACGTTCGAGACCGCGTTGCCCCCCTGACCGGTGGCGACGGTGTCGGCGGGCTGGGCGGCGACGGTCCCGGCAAACAGCGCAAGGCCCACAAGGGCCGAGATCGTTGTGCGTCCGTGCGTGCTCTCGTGCCGGTCTGTCATGCGTGCTCCGTTCGCCTGTGAAGAATCTGACCCGGGCGGATGTCGGCCTGTTGAAGTCTCTGCATGAGACTACCACGGATCGGGGGGGTTGCTGACCGCTCTCGGTCTATGCCGCATCCCGCCAGTGGTTGCGATCGATCCATCCGGTACCGCCGGACGTGTATACGTCCCAGAACCGGTGAGGTTCACCCGTTGTTCCCGGGCGAGCGACCCCGACGCACACGCGACAGCGCCAGCGGGAGCACGCCCGCCAGTGCGATCAGCGTCAGCACACCGAGCAGGGCGAGGGTCGTCGTGTCCCGACGCGTGGGGTCGGCCCAGCCCGCGAGCGAGCCCGCCAGCAGCCCAATAACGGGTCCCAGCGTGTAGCCCGCCCCGATCACGGCCTCGTGGGCGCCACCGGCCTCGACCCCGCCGTGCCCGACCTCCATGACGTAGTACAGCGCTCCCACGTACACGCCCGCCATGCCGATCCCGAAGAGCGTGAGCGACACCACCAGCACAGCCACCCCGCCGGAGCCGGCGCCCGGGGCCAGCACCGCCCCCGCGAAGCCGAGCAGCATGAGCGACCCGGCCAGCACCGCCATCACGCGGCTGCCGTGCCAGGCGTGCCACCGCTCGAGCGTCAGGAACGTCAGCACGCGCGCGATCATCCAGCAACTCGCCAGCGCGGGCTGCCAGGTCAGCTCGACGCCGAGCCGGTCGAGCAATCCCGGGAGGAGCGGCGAGAGCACGCTCAGCAGGACGTAGCTCAGCGGGAGCAGCACGCGAAAGGCCGCGAGCAGGGTTCGATAGGAGTCCGGGTGCGGCTCGTCGGGCCATGCGTCCGGGTCGGTCCGGGCGGGCTCCCGCCCGAAGGCGAGCAGGCACACCGCCGCCACGGCGTGCAGCAGCCCGACCAGCGCGAGCATGCCCAGCGGGTGCCGCTCGATCAGCGGCACCATCAGCCACATCGCACCGACGACCGCGATCGACCACGTGATGTTGAACGCTCCGATCGCCCGGATCAGCGAGCCGCTGCGTCGCCCCCCCGAGAGATACCCCTCCACGATGGGCCAGAAGGCACCGGTCGCGGGCGCGAACACGAGCACCGCGATCCAGAGCGTGATCGGCCCCGCCCCGCGACCGAGTGCCGGCAGCACGGCCGCGAGGGCGATCAGGACCAGCAGCGTTGCCAGCACCGCCCTGGTGGAGAGCCACGGCGTGACGCGTGCAAGCCTTCGCAGCGCGGGCCCGACGGCGAGCGCGCCGGCGATATACGCCGCTCCGAGCACCGCTCCGAGTGTGAGGTTCAGCCTGTCCTGATAGGCGTAAGCGGACTTGGCGAGAAAGAACACCCCGTTGGTCACCGCCCCGGTGCCGACGCTGGCCAGGGCCGTGACCACGAGCACGCCCGCGAGGGGCGTCGGACGGGATGCCCGGGCGGGGAGCCGGGAAGTGGGACTGGTGGCTTGGGACATGGAAAGAATGGGGGGAAGTTGGGAGGGGCGTGTGTGGGGGTGAGGGGGCGTGGTGGCGTGTGTGTGGGGGGGCGGTTTGCCCCGGGTGTGGGGGAGCCGTAGACTATCGGCTGCGATGTTTTCGGTCTTGCACCCGTAGCTCAACTGGATAGAGCGTCGGCCTCCGAAGCCGAAGGTTGCGCGTTCGAACCGCGCCGGGTGTATTTTTCTGAAAGGCTCGGGAGAACCCCGGGCCTTTTGCGTGGGTAGGGCGCACAATAGTGGTCAGCGAACGGCTGTCCGGATCGGTAGAGCCCCATGGAGCGAGCGATGATCACGATGCGAATTGGAACGATGCTGGCGTTCGGACTCCTGGCAGTCGCGGGGATGCCCGCCATGGCCCAGGACGGCGAGGCGGCCGAGACGCCCGATTCGACGCCCGTCGAGGCCACCCCGACCGCCGAGGAGGTCTTCGAGCGGTACGTGGAGGCGATCGGCGGACGCGACGCCGTGTTCTCGCTGACCCATCGCAAGATCACGGGCACGTACCGCGGGGCGCCGTTCCGCAGCGGGGCCCGGATCACGCTGTGGCAGGAGGCTCCGAACAAGAGCCACTTCCGGCTGGCCGAGCCGCTGGGGATGACGTACGAGGTGCTGTACGACGGCGAGACGGCCTGGGAGAAGACCAACGGCGTCGCGGTCGAGCAGTCCGAGGCCAGCGCCGTCGAGACCATCGAGGTCGCGGACTTCTACGGCGAGAGCAACTACCAGGAGCGGTACGCCGAGATGGAGGTCGTCGGCACAGCGACCCTGACCATGGGCGACAACGGCGAGACCGTCGAGGCCTGGGTGCTGGAGGTGGTCTCGACCAACGGGCGCGAGCGTCGCATGATGTTCGCCAAGGAGTCCGGCCTGTTCATGGCCGAGGAATCCAAGCTGGCGTCCGACCCGACGCAGACCGTTCGTGTGGTGCTGGACCAGTACCGCGACGCGGGCGGGGTGCTGTACCCGATGCGCCAGCGTCAGCAGGTGGTCGGGACGCAGATCGGGGCCGAGATCCTCTACAAGGAGGTCTCGACCGAGCCGTTCGAGCACGACTTCGGCCCGCCGAGCGATCTGGCTCCGGCTGCCGAGCCGGCCGAGTCCGCCGGGGGCTGAGCCGGGATCCGTTTCGAATCAGGGGCAGTGCACGCCGTACCCGCGGCAGATCGGGTGCTCGTGCGGGCTGTTGCCGCGTGCGGGGCAGGCGCGCCGCCCGTGGAAGATGAACTGGTGCGAGAGCTTCGACCACCGCTCGCGTGGGAAGAGCGCCATGAGCCGGCGCTCGACCTTCTCGGGCGCGAGCTTCGGGTCGTCGGTGAGGCCGAACCGCCACGCGAGCCGCTGGATGTGCGTGTCCACGACGAACCCGACGTTGATGCCGAAGGCGTTGCCGAGCACCACGTTCGCGGTCTTGCGGGCCACGCCGCGCAGCGTGAGCAGCTCCTCCATGGTGCGCGGCACCTCACCGCCGAAGTCCTCGACGACCGACGTCATCGCGGCGTGAACGGACTTGGCCTTGTTGCGGAACAGCCCGATGGTCTTGATGTAGGGCTGGATCGTCTCCGGAGAGGCCGCGGCGTACGCGGCCGGCGTCGGGAACGCTTTGAACAGCCCCGGCGTGGCCTTATTCACGCCGACATCGGTCGCCTGCGCACTCAGGATGGTCGCGATCAGCAACTCGTGCGGGGTCGTGTAGTCGAGCTCGCAGTACGCGTCCGGGTAGTGCTCCTCGAGCGCGTCCGCGATGCGTCGGGCCCGGGCGCGGTCCTTCGGCTCCGCGCGCTCGATCCGGAGCGGGATGTCCGTCAGCCCGCGCGGGTTGTCGGCACCGGGATGCTTCTTAGCCATCGGAGGCGAACTCCGTAGTGGCCGCCGAATCGCCGCGCCGGGGACGGTGGGGGGCCTGGCAGGACCACAGCCCGAATGCGAGCGTCGTGGCGACGGCGAACGCGGTGATCGAGAGCGTCCGGCTCGCCGTCGGGTGGTCCTCGTTGAAGGCCAGGCGGGCGGTCTCGGCGGACTGGTTGTCGCCCGCCTCCGCCGCGGCCCAGTAGGCCGAGAGGTTCCGGTCCATCCGGGGGGCGAGCAACAGCAACTGGTAGCTCAGCGAGGTCAGGGCGACGGCCATCGCGACGACCCGCACGCCGTGCGTGAGGCGGCGGTTCGAAAGCGCCCCGCGCAGGATCAGGACCGCCAGCGCCGCCAGCGCGCCGAACCCACACACGAATTGCACACCATCGGCGATCAGGAAGACCCGCGCGGCGATGCGCCCGGCTCCGAGATTCGCGTGGTCGCCCGTGAACTCGGGGTAGGCCCCCAGCGTCGGATCGAGGTCCCGCATGAGCGGGAAGACGACCGCCGCGACCACGCCCGACATCACCACGCCGCCGAGCCAGAGCGCCAGCGAGAACAGGTGGACCGATTCCGCGACTCGGACGAGCGTGGCGGGGCGGGGTCTGTCGTGGGTGGCGTCGGGCATGGGCGATGCTAGCCGAGCGGGACGGACACTATCATGGGGCGTGTTCGATCCGCCCCGCCTGTCGCTGTCGTTGAGTGGGCTCTCCCGCGAGGAGGGCCACGCGTGGTCGGGCCCGCCGCGTGCGATGCTCGCCTGGGCGGGCCAGGCGGCCCACGGCGCGGGGGTGCGGTCGGTCGTGCTGGACGCGACGCGAGCGGGCTTCCGCGGGCGAGAGCTCGATCGCGGGGCCCGGCGAGACCTGGCCAGCGGACTGCGCCGGATGGAACTCGGATTCGCCGGGCTCGACCTGTTCGTGCCCGCCAAGGACTTCCTGAACCCCGAGACGGTGCAGCGGGCCGTGGACGCGTTGCTCGACGCGGTCTCGCTCGCGGCGGACCTGACGGGCGACGCGTCGGGGCGTGTGGTCTCGGTCGATCTGCCGCCGGACCTCGGCTCTGATGTGCGCGGCTCGATCGAGGACGCCGCGACGCGTGAGGGCGTCCGTGTCGCGGACTTCGGGGCGGCCGACACGGGTGTGGCCGAGTCGTCCATCGGCCTGGGGCTCGACCCCGTGCGTGCCATCGAGCGGGGCGAGAGCCCGGGCAAGCTCGCGGCCCGGGCGGGCGAGCGCCTGATCGCCGCTCGCCTCGGGGATCGCGACGGAGCGGGACGCTGCCCGGTGGGCGACGGAGACCTCGACGTCACCGGCTACGGCGCGGCCCTCGCGACGGTCGGCATCGACACCGTCGCCATCGACCTGCGAGGCCTGGGTGAACCCACCCGAGCCATGGCCACGGCCTGCGAGGCCTGGGCCGGGGTCTTCAGGCTTCCCGGTCAGGCGTGAAGGGCGAGCGGGAACTCGAACGTCGTGGCGTCGGATCGCAGATAGAGCGGGTGCTTGGGGTGCCCGGCCTTCGTCACGGCCCAGCAGACCGGCGTCACAAGCGGCGTGAGCAGGTCGCGGACCGCGTCGGCCCGGGCGTGCAGGTCGCCGTGGTTTCCCCAGCCGACCACAAAGCGGTCGCACCGGCGAGCGGCCTTGCGGATCGCGCCGTCGTTGCCGGGTCCGACCGGGTCGTCCACTTTGCGGAGGCCCGCCGGATCGGTGGACCGCAACGCGAAGATGTTCACGACCTCCATCGCGTGAAAGCCCCACGACCGGGCGAACCCCAGGCAACGGGTGAGGGTCGGGTCCAGCACGTGCTCGTCGGCGGTAGAAGGGTTCAGCAGGCAGAAGCACACGCGACGCCCGCCCGGCGCCCAGCGCCGGTGCAGCGTGTAGCGGTAGGTTCGGGAGTCGTCGAAGGTGGCCCATCCTCGCATAGGGCGAGACTAGCGGATGCGGCCTCGGCACGCCGGATGGCCTGATCAGTGTCGATCCCGGTGTGTGGGGGGGGAGGGGGGCTCAGCCCTCGTCGTACTCGGCGTTGGTGTAGACCTTCTGCACGTCGTCGGAGTCCTCGAGCGCATCGATCAGGTTGATGAGCTTCTGGGCGTCCTCGCCCTCCAGCGTCACCGTGTTGTCGCCGAGCTTGGTGATGCCGGCCTCCATGATCTCGATGCCCGCGGCCTCGATCGCCTCGCGGACCGAGATGAACTCGGTCGGGTCGGTGGTGACGACCCACGCGCCGTCCTCGCCCTCGGGCGGGGTGACGTCCTCGGCGCCCGCCTCGATGGCGGTCTCCATCAGCGCGTCCTCGGTCGTCTTGGACGCCTCGATGTAGATCTCGCCCTTGGTCTGGAACATGAAGGAGACCGAGCCGGAGTTGCCCATCGAGCCGCCGGACTTCTTGAACGCGAGCCGGACGTCGGTCACGGTCCGGTTCTTGTTGTCGGTCAGGGCGTCAACCAGCACCGCGACGCCGGCGGGGCCGTAGCCCTCGTAGGTGATGGGCTGGTAGTCCTCGCCGCCCGAGGCGCCCGCGCCCTTGTCCACCGCGCGCTTGATGGTGTCCTTGGGCATGTTGGCGTACTTGGCCTCGTCGATGGCGTACCGCAACGCGAGGTTGGTCTCCGGGTCCGGCCCGCCCTGGCGCGCGGCGGCCATGATGGCCTTCGAGCACTTGGACCAGATCTTGCCCTTCTTCTTGTCCTGGCGTTCCTTGCGGTGGCGGATGTTCGCCCATTTGCTGTGGCCGGCCATGGTGAGGTCTCCGAAACGGGGCGTGGCCCCGGGTGGTGTGTCTGCGTGCGGATCGGGGGGAGTCTGCGAAGCGTTCAGGGACTCGGGGATCAGTCCTCGCCGTCGGGAGGAGGATCGTCCAGCGCCGGGATTGGGGCCAGCGACGGGGTCGTGCCCGAGTCGAGCGCGTTCACGCGGCTCAGCCCCTCCCGGATCTCCCGCGAGAGCTCGCCCGTCAACCGGGCGTTCCCGCCGTTGCGGATCGCGTTGCGCTGCTGGAGCTGCGCGAGCGTCGCGGCCCGCGTCCACGCCTCGCGAGCCTCGGGCAGCATGCCCACGCGATACAGCGCGTCGCCCAGGTGCAGGAAGATCGTCGGGTTCTCCTCGCCGTCCTGCTGCTGCGAAGCACGCCGGAGCAGCGTCACCGCCCCCTCGATCTCGCCGTCGTCTTCCAGTATGCCCATCTTGTACCGGAGCCACCCGAGCGAATCGAGCACGCTCCCCCGGTCGGGCAACGCCGCGGCCGCGGCGGTCAGCAGCGTCTCGGCACGGTCGAGCTCTTCGCCCCGCTCGGCGAGCTTGTACCCCAGGTCGTTCGCGGCCCACGGATGCGTCGGGTCGGCCTCGATCGCCAGCTCCAGCAGCTCGTCGGCGACGTCCTCACGCCCGGTCGAGCCGGAGTACAGCGAGGTGATGTAGATCAGCTCGGCACGGGCACGGGACTCGGGCGCACCCGGGAACACGGACCCGGTCGGGAGATTGAACAGCGAGGTCGCGCCCTCCGCGACCGCCCCGTCGATCCCGGCCTCGTGCAGCGTCCCGGCCATTGCGACGACCGCGCCCGGCGTGGCGCGCGAGCCGGCGGTCTGCACCAACCCCTGCAGGATCTGGGCGTTCAGCGGTTCCCCGAGCTCGGCCAGCCCGGCGCTGAGCACCGCCAGGGCCTCGTCGCCCCGCTGCGCCTGGTTGAGCGCCTGGGCCGCAACGAGCCACACCGCGGTGCTCAGGCTCGGGTGCTGGCGGGCGGCGGTCCGGCAGGCACGGACGATGCGTTCGGGCGCGGCGGATCGGGCGAGCAGTTTCAGGCGGCGCTCGTGCTGCAGCGGGGCCAGCTCGGCCCCGCGTGCGATCGCCAGGTCGGCGAGGGCGGCAGCGCCGTCGGCCGCCTCGGCGCTGCCCGCGACGCCGGCGAGGTTCGAGGCCGCGTCAGCGATGGTGGCGAGCTGGGACAACTGCTGGGCGGTGAGTGTTACCTCGGCCGGCAGCCCCTCGGCGAGCTCGGTCAGCACCTCCGGCAACGAGGACACCCCGATCGACAGTCGCGTCCGGACGAGCTCGAGCGTGTGGTCGATCCCGAGCGAGTCGCGGTCGAGGCGTTCGAAGGTCCGGGCGTTCGCCGCGCCGGGGTCGGCCATGGTGGTGCGGAGATACTGCTCGAGCGCCCGGGCCGCGTCTCCGGACCCGAGGCGTGCGTCCAGCGTCGTCTCGAGGATCCCGAGACCCTCCTCGCGTTGTTCGTCGGCGGCGAGCAGCCCCGCCAGCACGGCCCCCACGTCGAGCGAGCCCGGGTGAGCCGCGTGGAAGGCTCGGAGTCGCTCGATCGCGTCGGGGATCGATTCCGTGCTGTTGTCACGCGTCAGGCGGGCCCCCCAGCACGCGGCGTAGATGGGCACCAGCTCGCTCAGCGGGGCGCCGTCCTCCACCAGCCCGTCGAGCCGACGCTCGGCCTGATCCAGCACGCCTGACTGGATGAGATTCTGCGCCAGCAGTTGCTGGAGCAGGCGGCCGGCGGGGAGACGGTCTCGCAACCGGCGCAGCGCCGGACCGATCTCGTCCTCCATCGAGGCGTTGCTCGTCAAAACCTGCAGCAGGTCGTGATGCAGCGACTCGTCGGTCGGGTCGATCCGCAGCGCGGCCTCGTACGACGCGACCAGGGCCGCACGGTCCCCCAGCGTGCGATGAATCTCTGCCGCGAGCCGGTGCGAGCGGACCGAAGCCTCGGTGCCCCCCAGCGTCTCGAGGGCCCGGTCGTACCGCTGCCCGGCCGCGAGCACGCGAGCGATCTGCACGCCGTCGTAACCGCGCTCGGGCGTGATCGCCCCGAGCGCCGCCATGTAGCCGTCCCAGTCCCCCCGGGCCGCGAGCGAGCAGGCATGCGCAACGGCGAGGGCACGCCCCAGGGCCGAGCCCGCGTCGGCGTCGCCGATCTCCGGGGCCAGGTCCGCACGCTCGGTGAGCAGGGCGAGCTCGACGAGCATCAGGCGGGACGCGTCGTCGTCACGGTCGGCCAGTTCACTCAGAAGTACACGCGGATCGGGGCGTGAATCCAGCACGACGGGCGCGATCGACTCGGCGTGGTGCGGAGACCGCTCGAGGACCCGCGTAAGCGATTTCACCATGCCGCTCTCGTTCCGCTCGCCCTCGATCCAGGCCCGGAGCAGGGCGTCTGAGGCCCACGCCTGTGCGCTCGCCTCCCGCAGCACGTCGAGGCGTGCGTCGCCGTCGAGTGTCGCCGCGTGCGCCAGCGCCAGCCCGGACCGCACGCTCGCGGGGGCCGTGCCGGCCTCGGCCCGCAGGCGTGCGATCGTCTCGGAAATGAGGCGGGGCTCCGGTGCGTGTTCGGCGATGATCGACAGCAGCCGGATCTGCCTGTTCGAAGGTGGCGCACTCAAATCGCTGAACGTCTCGATCACGCTCAGCGCCGCGCTGGCGGGACGCCCCGCGGCTCCATGGGCCGAGACCAGTCGCGTCAAAAGGTCGTCCGGATTGAGCGAGCGTGACCCGTCCACCATCGCGTACAGGCGGGCCGCGGCGTCCACACGCCCGACACGCTGAAACGCGGTCGCGGCCCGCTGCGACAGCGCCTGACGCTGACGCACCCACGTGCCAAACTCCGACACGTACTGCGTCGTGGCGTTGAGACGCGACGGGTGTGAGAGCGACCGCTCGAGCGACTGGGCGCCCCCGAGCGTGTGCCCCTGCTCCAGCAGCGCCACCCCGAGGGCGGCGCTGGACAGCGCCTCGAGGGCGGGATCGGAGCCGGGCCCGATCGCCTCCTCGGCCTCGACCAGCAGCGGCAGTGCCGCCTCGGTCTCGCCCTGGTCGAGCCTCAGCCGGGCCAGCGAGTACAGCGTCGCGGCGTCGCGCTGGCCGAGCTGCACGGCCCGGTCGAGCACCCGCATCGCCGACTGGCTCTGGCCCGCCGCGATCCGCACCAGCCCCAGCTCGGACAGCAGCTCGCCGGAATCCGAATCGAGCGCCGCCGCCTGTTCCAGGGTCGCCAGCCCGCCATCGAGATCCCCGTTGTTCAGGCGCGACCTGGCCTGCACGTACAGCCGCAGCGCGGCGCGTCGGTCGTCCTCGGTCACCCGGCGCGTGCCCGGGACGGGCTCGGGCAGCAGGCCCAGGTACGATTCGCGCACCGCCGCGAGCGGGGCGTGGGCGCGATCGTTGGACTTCGGGATCAGGTCCGGGATGGGGGTCCCCGGCAGCCCGAGTTCGAAGGGGCGTCCCGGGCGTGACTGCTCCCGCTCGACGGCCTCGAGGAGCGGGTCGGCGCCCGGCCCCTCCTGCGCGACCGCGACAGCGACGAGCACCCCCGCGAACCCCGCGGCCAGGATGTGCCGCAACCCCGAACGCATCATCGCCCCTTCGCCGTCTGGCCCGTGGGCCGTCCCTTCCGCTTGCTCTTCCCGCCCGAGCCGTCCGCCCAGTCCTCCAGCCGCAGCACCGTCTCCAGCGAGTCCGCGGCACGAACCGCTCGCTCGAGCGAGCCCGACATCTCGTCGGTCGAGCACCCCTCGTCAAAGGCCCCCTTGGCAATCAACGCATCGCCCAGCCGCTCGTCCACGGGCACGCAGTGGATCGAGAACACGGTCAGACCCACCCGCAACGCGGCGTAGTGGGGGATCCCCTCCAGGCCCTCCAGGTACGACCGCGCCTCACGCTTCGGCAGCTCGTGCAGGCTCGCGAGCGACAGGTCGTGCTCCCGCCTGAACACGTCGCACAGCACCGCCCGGATCCGCTCGGATCGCTCCGCCACCTTCGGGTACCGCGGCCCGAGCATCTCCGCGATCTCGTCCGGGTAGGCGATCCGCAGCTCGTTGGTGTCCACCACCGCGCTGTGGATCCGCCCGATCGCGTTGAGCGCCTGCGAGGACGTCGCGTCCGCACGCAGCATGGCGTACAGCAACGCCCGCATCGTCTCGTCGCCCAGGTCCTGGGGCACGTCCGAGACGGGGTCGGGCGGGCACTCACCCGTCGAGAGACGCTTGATCAGTCCTTCGAAAACCTTGTGCTGCTGCTCGTTCAAGTCGTGGCTCCGCCGTCCGTGTCCGGCGCGGGCTCCGCGTCGGGCTGTTCGTCTACGGGGGACGATTGTTGCCGCGCCTCGTCCTCCTGTCGCGCCTTGGCCAGCAGCTCCATCACGCGTGCCTGGTTTTTCTGCCCCTCGTCCACCACGAACCGGATCGAGGGCATCTCCTTGATCCGCATCCGCCGCATCGCCTCTCTGCGGATGCGCCCGGTGGCCGCCTTCAGGCCGTGCATCGTCAGCGACTCGTGCTCCTCCGGGAAGACGGTCACGCGGACCTTGGCCTCCTTCAGGTCGCCCGTGATGTCCACGTCGGTCACGGTGATCATCCCGCGGATGCGCGGGTCGTTCGCCCCGCGCGCCAGCACCTCGTTGATCGCACGTTTCAGATTGGACGAAACCACGGCCGTTCGGCGTTTCAAAGCAGGTCTCCCTCTGTTCCGAGCCCGCGGATCATGTCCGCCACGTCCGACGCGACCCCCGCCTCGTCCACGCCCTCGTCCGCGGCCCCCGACCACACCTGCGAGCCGTGGATGATCTCACGCCGCGTCGCGCCCAGCTCCGCGTCGGTCATCGCTCGCAGCTTGGCGCTCACCGCGTCGAGCACCTCGCCGACCCGGTGCCCGTCGGTGCCCACCGACGCCAGCCCCAGCACCGCGATGCCCGCCTCGTCGAGCGCCGCGACCTCCGCCACCGAGACCTGGTGCTCGCGGTGCAGCCGGTCCTTGAGCGAACGCACCACGCGGCGCTTGTCCTTGAGCGACTCCGCCCAGGGGATGCGGAGCTCGAACTGGAGCACTCCGACGACCACGTGCAGTCTCCTCCGAATGCGGCGTCACGCCGCGTCGGTGGGGGGGTGGGGTTACAGCGAGCGGGCGACCTCGACCTGCTTGTAGCACTCGAGCACGTCGCCCTCCTTGATGTCGTCGTACCCGACGATCTTCATGCCGCACTCCATGCCGGAGCGGACCTCGGAGGCGTCGTCCTTGAACCGCTTGAGCTGCTCGAGCGTCCGGTTGTCCTCGATGACCACGTCGTTGCGGGTCACGCGGATCTTCGCGTTGCGTTCCACCACGCCGTCGGTGATGTAGCAGCCCGCGATCGCGCCGACCTTGGACACCTTGAACACCTTCCGCACCTCGGCGTGACCCAGCACCTCCTGGCGAAGCTCGGGGGCCAGCAGGCCCTCCGCCGCCTTGGTGATGTCCTCCACGATGTCGTAGATCACCTGGTAGTTCCGGATCTCCACGCCCTTGGTCTCGGCCAGCTTCCGGCCCTTCGAGTTCGCGATCACGTTGAAGCCGATGATGATCGCCTGCGAGGCGTTCGCCAGCAGGATGTCCGAGTCGGTGATGCCGCCCACGGCGGAGTGGATCACCCGGACCTTCACCTCGTCGTTGTCCGACGCGACCTTCTCGATCTCGTTCTTCAGCACATCGACCGAGCCCTGCACGTCCGCCTTCAGGACGATGCGGATCTCCTTCATGTCCCGGTCCGACAGCTCGGAGAACATCCGGTCCAGCGTCATCTTCGGCTGGCTCAGCTGCTCCTCACGCTCCCGGTCACGACGCTGCTGCGCGGCCTGCTCGGCCTTCTTCAGCGACTCCACGCAGAAGAACTTGTCGCCCGCGTCGGGCAGGTCGTCGATGCCAGAGACCTGCACCGGCATCGGCGGCAGCGCCTCCTTGAGCTTGTTGCCACGGTCGTCGGTGATGTCGCGGACGCGACCGAAGGCACGACCCATCACGATGAAGTCGCCCACGGCCAGCTTGCCGTCCTGGATCAGGATGTTGGCCACGTTGCCGCGACCGCCCTCGGGCTTCGCCTCGATGACGGTGCCCCGGGCCGGGCCCTGGAAGTCCGCGGTCAGCTCGAGCAGCTGCGCTTGCAGGTCCAGGATCTCCAGCAGGTCCTGGATGCCCTCGCCCTTGGTGGCGCTCGTCCGCACCACCTCGGTCTCGCCGCCCCAGTCGGTCGGGTTCAGCTCGCGCTCGGCGAGCTGGCCCAGGATCCGCTGGATGTTCGAGTCCGTCGCCTCGGGCTTGTCGATCTTGTTCAGCGCCACGATGATCGGGACGCCCGCCGCCTTGGCGTGCGAGATCGACTCGGCGGTCTGGGGCATCACGCCGTCGTCCGCCGCGACCACCAGCACCACGATGTCCGTCACGTTCGCGCCGCGGGCACGCATCTCCGTGAACGCCTCGTGGCCGGGCGTGTCGATGAACACGACCTTCTTGGCGTCGTCGTCCGGCTCGCTCTTCTTGGACTTCTTGCCCTTCTTGCCCTTGGCCTCCTCGGGCGCATCGACCGACACGCGGAACGCGCTCGTGGCCTGCGTGATGCCGCCCGCCTCGCCGTCGGCGACGTTCGCGTGACGGATCCGGTCCAGCAGCGAGGTCTTGCCGTGGTCCACGTGACCCAGGATGGTCACGATCGGCCCACGCGGACGCTCGTCCACACGCTCGCGGGCCTCGAAGGCCTCGGCGACCTTCTGCTCGGCGTTCTTGGCCGCGGTGACATCGAGCTCGATGTCCCAGTCCATCATGATTTCCTGGGCCTTCTCGGTCTCGATCCCCGAGTTGATCGTCGCCATCACGCCCTGCATGAACAGCTTCTTCACGATGTCGGCGCCCTTCACGCCGGTCGCGGCGGAGAGGTCCTTGATCGTGAACGGCTCGGTGATCATCACCCTGCCGCCAACCTTCGCCGGCGTCGCCGACTGCGACTGCTGGCTCTGCTTGATCTGCTGGCGACGCGCCTTCAGGTAGCCGCCGGAACGCTGCAGACGGGCTTCGCGCTCGGCCAGGTCGGCCTCGGTCCAGCCGCCGGACGAACCCTCGCCGGCACCGCGACGCCGAGCCGGCACGCCGGACCCGCCACGCCGCCGATCGTTGCGACCGGCCGCACCGCCGCCGCCACCGCCGCCGCCGCGACCGAAGTCGCCGGGGGGGCCACCGGGCTCGAACCCGCCGCCGGGTCCACGAGGACCACGCGGCGCACGCGGGCGCGGGGCCTCGACCGGGTCCGCGGCCTCAACACGCACGACCTTCGGCCCGCCCAGCTTCACCTTCTTCTTCTCGATCTCCTCGATCCGAGGTCCCGCGGGCGTGATCACCTTCGGACGCGTCGGGACGTTCATCGGGGCGGGCTTGTCCGGCAGACTCGGCTTGCCGGGGTCGATCGCCTTCGTCGTGTCGCCCCCATCGGGCTCACCGGCGTCGGATTCCGGTGCCTCGGCGACCGGCTCCTCATCAGCCGTGGCCGCCACACCGTTCTCGTCGTCGTCCCGAGCGGGCGGGCTGGAACTCAGCCCGGCGGGCATGTCGAGCCGTTTGGGGCCGTCGTCCGCGTCGCCGGCCGGGGCCGGAGCGGCCTTGGTCGGCGCGGGGCGGTCCACGACCGCCGTGGCGGTGGACGAGTCGTCCCCCTCGCCCTCGTCGTCCGCCTTCTTCGCCTTGGTCGCCTTCGCGGCCTTCTTGCGGGGCTTGGTCTCGCGGACCTTCTCGATGTCCACCTTCTCGGAGGTCTCGACAGCGGTGTGCGAGGTGTCCTCTTCGCCGGTCGAGGCGAACCACTCACGGATCGTCGCCTCCAGTCCGGCGGAGACGGTTGACATGTGGTTCTTGATGACGTCGGACGGGATCCCCTCGGCGTGGCATTTCTCAACCACCGCCTTGGACTTGATCCCCAGATCCTTCGCGATTTCAAAGACGCGCTTGGCCAAACTGTGCTCCGCTCGGTTTCGTGACTGCTTCGGTCTGTGTGCTGTGCTGTGCTTGCTCTGCGTGTGCGGGCGGGCGAGTTACGACTCGCCGCCACCCAGAATGTCCGCCGCCCGGGCCTCGTCCGCCTCGGACGTCTCGACCGGGGCCTCCTCGGCCCCGTCGCTCCCGCCCGAGCCCGAGCCGGCGTCCGCCGCGCCCATGCCCAGGATCGCCGCCGCCGCCATGTCCGGATCGTCCGGAAGCTCCTCGCCCGAGAGCACCGCACGAGCCGCGGCCTCCTCCTCGGCGCGACGGGCGGCCGCCTCTTCCTTCTCCTTCTGCTGCTCGACCGCGACCACCTTGGCCCGCGCCGAGCAGAGCTCCACGGCCTTCTCGGCCGACGCCTCCGGCAGCTCGAGCTCCGCGA
>Ga0070727_10000289_pt1 | contig 68058 bp, 65 predicted proteins | sample tdAd472_FD_66722 | JGI IMG/M metagenome (GOLD analysis project Ga0070727, IMG submission 66722) | Marine sediment microbial communities from the Atlantic coast under amendment with organic carbon and nitrate - tdAd47.2 | ecosystem: Environmental > Aquatic > Marine > Coastal > Sediment | place... | reverse complement strand
TTGAGCTTGCGTATGTTACTCCACCGCCGTGGTCGCCGGAACCGTCGAGGCTGCGCGCCCCGCCACAACCTTGGCAAGGTTGCGCTCTACCAACTGAGCTATTCCCGCTTTGAGCTTGCGTATGTTACTCCACCGCCGTGGTCGCCGGAACCGTCGAGGCTGCGCGCCCCGCCACAACCTTGGCAAGGTTGCGCTCTACCAACTGAGCTATTCCCGCTTCAAGACGCCTACTGCAGGGCAGTCAACGTTTGAGAGGCGCCTATTTTATGCACCCGAGGCTGGCTGTCAACTGGTAATGTAAAATAATCTCGCAAGCACCTGAATTAAAAAGAGTTATCCTGCTCTTTTATCACTGCCCAGGCCGCTTTCAGGTAGATAAACATGGACCACAGCGTCAGCACTGCCGCCACATACAGCACCACGTAACTCAGCGCCAATAGCCAGCCTTCATCAGTGCCCGGCTCGATGGCCAGCAATGCCGTTATGGCCACCATCTGAAAGGCCGTTTTCACCTTACCCACATAGGACACCGCCAGCGATGTGCGCGCCCCGAGTTCGGCCATCCACTCGCGCAGCGCTGACACGACTATTTCACGACCGATAATCACGCAGGCCGCCAGGGTGAACAACTGGGTGTCGTGGCGCTCCACCAGTAACACCAGAGCGACGGATACCATGAGCTTGTCTGCAACCGGGTCCAGAAAGGCTCCGAATGCCGTGGTCTGACCCAATCTGCGGGCGAGATAGCCGTCAAACCAATCGGTGACCGCAGCACCGGCGAAGATTGCCGCCGCTACCATCAGGTGATTGTTGAAGGGGAGGTAGAACACTACCACCAGTACCGGAATCAGGCCTATGCGCAGGAGGGTCAGCGCGTTGGGGATATTAATCTGCAAAAGCCTGTTTTCCTCTACCCGTCATCACCTGCCACGTGCAGATGATCGTATATTTGAGTGGCCATTGTGGCACTAATTCCTGAGATTTTCTTCAACTCTTCCACGCTTGCGTTGATCACTCCCTGGGCGCTGCCAAAGTGGCGTAGCAACTCACGCCGCCGCTTGGCACCCACTCCCGGAATATCCTCCAGAGTGGATCGTTTACGCGCCTTATCGCGTCGTGCCCGGTGCCCACTGATAGCGAAGCGGTGCGCTTCATCGCGTATCTGCTGAATGAGATGCAGCGCGGGACTATCGCCAGGCAACTGCCGCTCCCGGCCGCTGGCGCCGTCTATCAAGGTTTCAAAACCAGCCTTGCGGGTGACGCCTTTGGCCACGCCAATCACTACCACGCCAGAGACCTGCAACTCCTCCAGGACAGACATGGCCTGGGCGACCTGCCCTTTGCCGCCATCAATAAAGAGAATATCCGGCTGGCTGCCCTCGCCCGCCTGAATACGTTTGTAGCGGCGCTCCAGTGCCTGCTGCATTGCAGCGTAGTCGTCGCCCGCAGTAATCCCGGCAATGTTGAATTTGCGGTAATCCGGCTTACGCGGTCCGCTGTGGTCAAACACAACACAGGACGCCACGGTCGCTTCACCGGAACTGTGACTGATATCAAAGCACTCCATGCGCTCGGGCGGCTCGGGCAAAGACAGTAATGTCTGCAGAGCCTGCAGCCGGGCGCGCACCGTTTCCTTGCCAGCCAGGTGTGCCTGTAGATTGGTTTCGGCCGTTTGCACCGCAAGGCGCAGCCATCGGGCCCTGGCGTCACGCACGCGGCTGCGAATCTTTACCCGGTGTTCAGCACTCACCTGCAACGCCTCGGTCAGCGGCTCGATGCTCTCTGGTGTTTGGTTAACAATAATTTCACCGGGAATCGCACGCGCATGGTTGAGGTAGTACTGCGGCAGGAACGCTGCAATCACTTCACCCGCTGTCTCCTCCAGTCTTAGCGGCGGGTAGTAGGTTTTACTTCCCAACACACGAGCGCCACGCACGAACAACACCTGCACGCAGGCCCTGCCACCGGACACCGCTGCGGCAATAATGTCGAGATCGCCGCTGACGCCTTCTATACCCTGGCTGGCCTGTACCTGTTGCAACTGGCTCAGCTGATCGCGGAAGACAGCCGCCTGCTCGTATTCCAGTTCTGCAGCGGCACGCTCCATATCATCGGCCAGTCGAACCATCAATTCCTGCGACTTACCCCGCAAGAACAGCTTGGTATCCTCTACCTGGCGTGCGTAGGCTTCCTCACTGACCAGGTCGACGCAGGGCGCCGTGCAACGGTCGATCTGGTGCTGCAGGCAGGGGCGCGTGCGATTCCGGTAGTAGCTGTTCTCGCATTGCCTCACCTTGAACACTTTCTGCAGAAAGTGCAGCGATTCACGTGCCGCGCCGGCACTGGGGTAAGGCCCGAAGTATTGGCCCTTACCTTTACGCGCACCGCGGTGCATGGATATACGCGGAAAGGTATCAGCGGACACATAAATATAAGGAAAAGACTTATCGTCCTTGAGCAGAATGTTGTACGGCGGCCGATGGTTTTTAATCAGGTTGTGTTCCAGCAGCAGCGCATCCACCTCGGTGGTCGTCACGGTCACCTGGATATCATGGATGCGACCGACCAGCGCCATGGTTTTGTCAGTCAGCCCGCTGGCGCGGAAGTAACTGCCCACCCGGTTCTTCAGGTTTTTCGCTTTGCCCACGTACAACAGCCTGCCGGTCTCGTCGTACATTTGGTACACGCCCGGCCGGGTGGTGAGTGTCTTTAAAAAGGCTTTATGGTCGAACTGATTCATGATCCTGCGCCATACACCCTGGGCTCGATATTCAGGCTGATGCCGAATCGTTCGTTAACAGAAGCCATGATTTCATGTGCCAATGCCAGCAACTGGCCCCCGGCGTCGCTGCCATAATTCACCAACACCAGCGCGTGACCGGGATGCACCCCTACACCATTTGCGCGATGCCCTTTCCAACCGGTTTGTTCGATGAGCCAGGCGGCGGACACTTTTACACTGCCGTCGCTCTGCGGGTAGCAGGGCACATCGGGGTAGTCTGCCTGCAACTCACTGGCCCCCTGCGCACTGACCACTGGGTTCTTGAAGAAGCTACCCGCATTGTGCTCCTCAGCAGGATCGGGCAAGCGTCGCCGGCGCACGTCCACGACCGCGCTGAAAACATCCTGGGGACATGGGTCATCTATCCCAGCGCGCGCAAGCTCCTCCTGCAGACTGGGGTAGCTCACCTGAACGGCGGCGCTGCGAGACAGCGCAAGGTCAACGGAAGTAATAATCACCTGGTCGCGCAAAGCGCCCTTGAATATACTGTCGCGGTAGGCGAACGCGCATTCTGCCGCAGTCAGCATCAGGTGTTCGCCGGTGCGAATATCCAGGCACTGCACAGCCACGACAAAACGCTCCAGTTCCGCACCGTATGCACCAATATTCTGAATGGGAGCGGCACCGACAGTGCCTGGAATCAAGGCGAGGTTTTCCAGCCCATACCAGCCCGCCTCGAGGGTACGGCATACCAGGCGGTGCCAGTTATGCCCGGCAGAAACGCGCAGCGTCACGCGATCATCACGTTCCGCAATTAATTGCAGCCGGGCGTTGCTCTGGTGCAGTACCAGCGCCTCGAGGTCGCCGGCAAGCACCACGTTACTGCCCTCTCCCAGCGGCAGCACAGGCAGGCCATGCGCACGCGACCAGTCCATTGCCTGCGCCAATTCCTGGTCGCTGGCAACGTTGGCAAAAGCTGTTGCATGGGCCTGTAGGGAGAGCGTATTGAGGGTTTTCAGGGATTCAGCGTGCCGTATCTGCACTGCAGATCTCCCGCAACAGGCCGTCGCTGGCTGCCTCCACCATGTCCAGAACCAGGGCGAAGCCTTCCTCCCCACCATAGTAGGGGTCGGGTACTTCGGTGACACTGGCGGCTGGATCGAAGGGCAGGAAAAGGCCCAGGTAGCCCGGGTAATCGTCCGGGCAAAGTGCCCGCAGGTCAGCCAGGTTCTGCTCATCCATGGCGAGAATGTAATCGTAATCACGGAAGTCGGTGGCCTGTACCTGTCGCGCACGCAGGTCGCCGATGTCATAACCGCGTGCCGCGGCCTCGGCCGTGGCCCGCTCGTCTGGTGGGTGACCAATGTGCCAGTCCCCGGTACCGCATGAGTCTATCTGAACACGCTGTTGCAGGCCCTGCTCGCGCACCTTCGCACGAAATACCCCGTGCGCGGTGGGAGAACGGCATATATTGCCCAGACAAACAAACAGAACGCGAACCACAGGTTGCTCCGTCATCGTTGCACCTCCGGGTTGTCTCGCAACAGGGCGGCCCGCACCGCTGCCAGGTCTTCGGCCGTGTCCACCCCTGCGGGTACGCGTTCCAGCGCCGCCGCAACGTGAATACGTTCCCCATGGTACAGCGCACGCAGCTGCTCCAACTGTTCCTGCGTCTCCAAAGGTGCCGGTGCCCAGGTCACATAGCGATGCAGGAACCCGACCCGGTAAGCGTAAATGCCAATATGCCTGAACCACTGTCCTTCTGGCATGACACCGGCCCCCTCACTGAAGGCCTCGCGTGGCCAGGGGATAGTTGCCCTGCTGAAATAGAGCGCCATCCCATTCTGATCAGTAACCACTTTCACGGCGTTGGCATTGGTAAGCTCAGCGAGCCCCGCAACCGGTTCACATAATGTGGCAATGGCTGCATCCTCATTGGCCGCAAGGTTTGCGGCAACCTGGTCGACAAGGGCGGGGGGCAACAGCGGCTCATCACCCTGCACGTTCACCACGATGCGATCACTGCCCCAGCCACATTGCTGCGCCACTTCCTGCAACCTGTCGGTACCCGAGGGGTGGTCTGCGGAGGTCATGCAAACCTCTGCGCCGAATGCACGGGCAGCGCGCTCTATGCGTGCATCATCCGTGGCGACAATCACTTCACTGGCACCGCTGGCACCGGCCTGTTCCCAAACCCGCTGAATCATGGGTTTGCCGGCAATATCCAGCAGAGGCTTGCCCGGTAAGCGGGTGGAACCATAGCGAGCGGGGATAACGACTGAGAAAGACATGTGTTTACCTTGTAGACCTGTCGGCACTGGCCAGGTTGGCTGCCGCCTCCACCAGCGTCGGCGGCAACAGGGCGTCTATGCGCAGGTACCAGGCGTCCGGCCCGGCCAGAGCCTCACATTTTACCGCGTCTTTTTCCGTCATGAGAATGGTCCTGTCTGCACAGTCCTGGAAATCGGCGCGGCTATACTGGTGGTGGTCGGCAAAGGTTCGCGCTTCGTAGCGCAGACCCAGTGCATCAAGCATGGCAAAAAACTGCTGCGGCTGACCGATACCCGCCATGGCGATGATGTCCTCCCTGGCGCCGAAGCAGTCTACTTCCCGGGACTGCCCCGTTACCAGGTTAATCCAGCTCGCCGGCTGGTAACTGACCCCCTGCCCGGCATCGTCACTGCCGCGGTGCAGCACAAAATCTACCGTGCCCAACCGCGATACAGGCTCACGCAACGGGCCTGCTGGTAAACAGAAGCCATTGCCAAAGCGCCGCCCGGCATCCACCACGGCGATCTCCATGTCACGCTGCAGGGCATAGTGTTGCAAACCGTCATCACTAATCACGAGGTCGATTGGGAAGGTCCGCAACAGGCGTTTAACCGCTCGCGGGCGATTGGGATCAACCACGCAGGGTACGCCTGTGCGACGGTAGATTAGCAGTGGCTCGTCGCCGCACTGCTGCGCCGTGCTGTTGGCTGTCAATACGTGTGGGTAATTGTCGGCGTCGCCACCGTAGCCGCGGCTTACCACGCCCGGCCGTAAACCCCGTGCTGCCAGCGCCTCCACCAGTGCGATAACAACTGGCGTTTTCCCGGTCCCGCCTACCGTGATATTGCCGACTACCAGTACCGGTACCGGCGGCCGATACGCCTTGAGCATACCGGCGCGATAAAGCGAGCGACGCAGACCGCTCGCGATGCGAAACAGTGCCTCTACAGGCCGCAATAACCACAGCCAGGACGCGCCGCTATACCATGCCGCCTCCAGGCCACTGTCGCGCCCGCTCATTCGTCGGAAAATTCCTGATGATACAACTGCGCGTAAATGCCATCGCCCGCCAGCAACTCTGCGTGCGTGCCGCTGGCGACAATGCGGCCTTCATCCATCACCACTATCCTGTCGGCGTGCTCCACGGTAGACAGACGGTGCGCGATGATTATAGTCGTGCGGCCGTGCGAAATACGCTCCAGAGATTTCTGAATGCGATGTTCGGATTCATTATCAAGGGCGGAGGTGGCTTCATCCAGCACAATAACCGGGGCATCTTTCAGAAACGCCCGGGCGATGGCAATACGCTGGCGCTGGCCGCCACTGAGCCCGCCGCCGTCGTCACCCAGCTGGGTATCCATGCCTTCAGGCATGCGGGCAATGAAATCCTGTGCATAGGCGGCCTCGAGGGCCTCTTCAACCGCCTCTCTGCCTTTGTCAGCCAAGGTGCCGTAAGCGATGTTGCTGTATACCGTATCGTGAAAAAGCGTCACGTTCTGCGACACCATCGCCACCTGGTTGCGCAGGCTGGCCAGGGTGTAGTGGTCGATCGGCTTGCCATCGAGCAGTATTTCACCCGCAGATGGCTCGTAAAAACGTGCCAGCAGCTGCACCAGCGTGCTTTTACCGCTGCCCGAGCGGCCCACCAGGGCAAGCGTTTCACCGGCAGGTATGTCCAGGGACACATCTTTCAGTACCTGCTCCTCGGTCCCCGGGTAGGCAAAACTGAGGTGCCGGAAGGCGATGTCGCCGCGGGCCCGCTGCAATTCAATCGTTCCGCCGTCTTTTTCCTCTTCTTCGTCCAGCTGCGCGAAAATATCTTCTGCTGCAGCCAGACCACGCTGGATAATACTCTGCACGCCGGACAGCGACCGGATAGGCTTGCCCAGTTGTCCGGCTGCCGTAAGGAATGCCACCAGAGACCCCGCGGAGAAATCCGCCAGTAAGGTGGGGTTGAGTGCAAACCACACCAGCACTGCCAGTGATACAGACAACAGTGTCTGGATTACCGGCGTGCTCAATGCATCCAGCAGGGCCATCTTCAGGCTCTGTACGCGGTTATAGTCACTGGCGTCATGAAAGCGCTCGGATTGTTGCTGCTGTCCACCAAATATACGTACTTCCCGGTAAGCGCCTATGCTCTCATTGGATACCTGGGTGACATCGCCCATAGACGCCTGAATACGCCGGCTGTAGCGCCTGAAATGTTTGCCCACCACGCTGACGACCAGGGCGATCAGTGGTGCCACTGCCAAAAAGACCAGACACAGCCGCCAATTGAGATACAGCATGTAGCTGATCAGGGCGATGACCGTGAGACCTTCTCGCACGATTATCTTCAAGGCCTTGGTGACCGCCCCGGACACCTGTTCCACGTTGAAGGTAATCTTGGATATCAGCACGCCCTGACTGTGGCTGTCATAGTAGGCACTGGGAGCCACCAGCATCTTGTCGAACAATTCGCAGCGCAACTGGTGTATCAGGTTACGCGCTACGTGGTTCATGAAGTAGGTGCCCACAAAGAAGCCCATGGAGCGCACAAATGCCAGCACCACAAGGCAAACCGGGAAGGCAACGCGGGTAAATTCCAGCTTGTTCATGCCCTCCTCGAAAAACAGGCCGTAGGCGACCCGCGACACCAGGCCTGAGTCCGCCGCGTCGGAATCGTTAAGGGCATCCAGCAGGAACTGCATCATGTCGGCCAGCAGCACATTGCCCAGGGAGTACACGACATACCCAAGCAAACTGAGGGCAAATACCCACCAGTAAGGGACGATATAGCCCAGCAGACGCTTGTATATTTCCCAATCGGTCATATCACCGCGCCTGCCTGAACCGGGGTGCCGGCTGCCTTTAGCCACCGTTAGCGTCTCCCGCTGGCTGGCGGGTGGTAATGCTCAGGTGCACAAAGCCCATCTGGCCCGCCGCGTCCATCGCGCGCACCACGTCTTCATGCGCCGCCTGCGCGTCGGCAGTGATGATTAACGGCATGGTGGTATCACCCGCTGATATTTTGTATATCGCCGCCTGCAGGGTGCGCATACGGTCATCAACAAGACCCTGACCGTTCACCCGGAAGCGCCCTGCTTCGTCAATCAGGATCTCGATTTCCTCCTGCTGCGCCTCCTTCACCTGGCCTTTTGCTTCAGGCAAGTCGACGCTGAGCTGGGTCTCTCGGGTAAAGGTGGTGGACACCATGAAAAAAATCAGCAGCAGGAACACCACATCGATCAGCGGTGTCAGGTTTACAGTGACATCATCGGTGCGCTGCCGGCGAAACTTCAAGGGTTGGCTTCCAGGTTCTCTTCACTGTGCAGAGCGTCCACCAGCTTGATGGTTTCCTGCTCGAGTTCGACCACGATCGCGTCGATCTTACCGGTGAAGTAGCGATGCATGGCCAGCGCCGGTATTGCCACAGTCAGCCCGGCAGCAGTGGTGATCAGGGCTTCCGAGATACCACCGGCCAGCACGCTGGCGTTGCCGGTGCCCTGGGACATGATTTCAGCGAAGACCCTGATCATGCCTACAACGGTCCCCAGCAATCCCAGCAGCGGAGCGATGGCGGCGATCGTACCCAGTGTGTTGAGGTAGCGCTCCAGGTCGTGCACCACGTGTTGCGCTGCCTCCTGAATACTCTCTTTCATGACTTCGCGCCCGTGATAGGCATTGCTCAGCCCTGCCGCTAGAATCCTGCCCAGGGGCGAGGACTGCTTCAGGGTTTTCAGACGCGAGGCGTCCATTTCTCCGGCTTTCAACTGCTTCCAGACAGTCGCCAGGAGGTGCGGAGGGGCAATTTTTTTAGCGTTCAGGGTAATTAGTCGTTCAATACAGATCGCCAGCACCACGATGGAGCACAGTACAATCAGCACCATCAACCATCCGCCAGCTGTCAACAATTCCAGCACAGGTCTTCTCGCTTTTTGTTCGGAGGCCCATTATACGCACAGGGAACAGAGCGACGGAACTGCGGAAAAATCACATCCACCAGGGTTGATAGCCGGCCCGGTAAGTCGACATTGATACTCCGCCGTGCTCATCCAGCGATAGACTGAGAGCCCCCTCATGCGCGGTTTCGGCCACCCTTATGCCCTGGCGTCGCAGCCGTGCCAGAACATCGCCATGAGGGTGCCCGAAGCGGCTGGCATAGCCCGCCGTAATGACCGCCAGGCGCGGTGCCACGTGATTAAGCCAGGCCTGTGAGCTTGAGGTAGCGCTGCCATGGTGCCCGACAAGCAGCACATCACTGCGCAACTGCGGCCCCCAGTAGCGGATCAGCTCGCGTTCCTGGGACACGCCAATGTCGCCAGCGAGCAGCAAGCGCATACCCGGCGTATGGATTTGCAGTACACAGGAAGCCTCATTGCCCTCCTCGTCTGCGCCCGGTGCCAGCACGCGGAAGCGAATATTGCCAGGCCACTGCCACGCCAGGCCACTTCGGCAAGGCTGCGATAGCGGCAGCGGGCTCTCGCCCACCAGCACTTGCCCAACCGGCAAGGCCCTGAGAATATCCGCTGCGCCCGCGCTGTGATCGCGGTCATCGTGACTGACCACCAGAGTTTGCAGCGATGTAACAGCAGATGCCCGCAGCCAGGGAATAATTACACTGTTAGCCATATTGGGTCCCCCGGGCTCACCCCCGCCGGTGTCATACAACAAGGTGCGCCCCATGGCGGTAAACACAACGGCAGTGCCCTGACCGACATCCAATACCTCCAGACGCGGTCTGCCCTCGGAGGGGGATCGACCCAGGAAAAGCGGCAACAGCAGAATGAGGAGACACCACCGATAGCGACCAGCCAGCGGGACGAGCAGCAGACAGGCCGCTACAGCGGCCAACACCAGGGCCGGTACACCGGGAGAGAATGGCAGGAAAAGCCGGTGCTGATCCGCCACCGCCATTGCCGGCTGATACAGACTGTCCAGGGGTAGTGCAGCCAGCTGCCAGCAGCCCCGGGCAAGCTCGACGTCGATAAAGCTGAGCAGCGCGCCCAGGAGTGTAAGAGGTACGACCAGAAAGCCTACCAGCGGCACCATCAACGCATTGGCCGGGGCCGACACCCAACTGCTGCCGCCAAACCACAGGCCACCCAGGGGCACCATGAGCGCGGCCATAAACAAGTGCGGCTTGATCCACAGGCGCATTGCGCTGCCATGCACCTGCCAGCAGGCCATCCACAGCAGGCCTGCTACTGCCCCGAAGGAAAGCCAGAAGCCACTGCCCACAACAACCAGGGGGTTGCTCAGCAGTAACAGGCAGGCCGCCAACAGCAGATTATTGAAGCCGCCAGTGCTGCGCCCCAGCATGCTGGCAAACAGGAAACAGCCGAGCATGGTCAATGCCCTGACGGTGGCCACACTGAATCCGGCCATGGCGGCGTACGCCAGCGCGCTAAGCATCGCCAGCAGTTCCGGCAGTGGCCAGCGCACTGCGCGGCCAAACAGGCGTGAAAGGGCACCGTGCAATACCCTGCCTGCAAGCAATGCCAGGCCTGCGACCATGGCCACATGCAGCCCGGAAATCACCAGCAAGTGGTTCAGCCCATACTGCTGGAACAATCGCCACAGGTGATAGTCCAGCCCGCTTTTATCGGCAACGCTCAGTGCGCGTAACACCGCGTCAGCCTGCGGTGACAGGCCGGCTTCGCCGATCGCTGCACTGATGCGCTGGCGCAGTTGATGATGAATTTGCCGGAAACTGTGATCAACCGCAGCAAGTGGCTGTCCGTCGCCGCGCACCGTACCCACCGCATGGATTCCAGTGACCGCGAACCAGCCCTGCATATTGAACGACCCGGGGTTGGCAAGCCCCCAGGGGCGTCGCAGCGTCACCTGGAACCGCTGCTGCACACCGGGAAGCAGGCGCTGCTGGCCATAATACGAGAGCAGCAGCTTGCGCGGGCCGCGGCAGTGAGCAGGTTGCAGGCTGGCCACGCGAAACTCAAAGCGCTGACGCAGCCTGCCTGGGCTGACAAGCGAACTGCGCGGCAGTGATATCACCTGCCCGGTGACCGAGATCGGCACCCTGTTACAGTGCGGGTCCAGCGTCGCTTGCAGTAGTGCTTCACCGCGCAGCGAGCCTGTCAACAGCGCGGCCAACACGCCGCAGGCAGCCGGCCATAGCGGCGAGCGAAAACACAGTAACAGGCAGCCGCCCAGCAGCAGGACCGGGCACAGCCACAGAGGTACCAGCCAGGGTGAGAACGCAAGGCAAAGCGAACCCAGAAGAAAACCAATGATACTCGCGCGCATGTAGAGAAGCGGTCCTGTTGCGGGCATAATGACGGCGTCATTGCGTCACAGGCACAGTCAATCATGTTGCGGCGTCCACTGGCACATCAGAAGCGATCGATCAGGCGATGCCAAAGAAGACTCTCAAACTCATCACACCCAGCGTAGAACGCATGCGCAAGATCAGCTCGCTGCGCGTACTGGGCGACTGGATCTACGCTACCAATCTCTGGCACATCAATCGCTATTCTTCGGCCATGGCGTTTTTCGTCGGTCTGTTCGTCGCTTTCATGCCTATACCGGGGCAGATGATCGCAGCAGCGGCCCTGGCCGTGATGCTGCGCTGTAACCTGCCGCTGGCCGTGGGCCTGGTGTGGGTGACCAACCCGGTGACCATGCCCGCCATTTTCTTTCTTGCCTATAAGCTGGGCGCAATGATTATCGACGTACCGGTGCAACCCATGCAGTTCGAACTGAGTTTTCACTGGTTAAGCTACCGCTTGAGTGCCATCTGGCAACCATTCCTGCTTGGCTGCCTGCTGTGCGGACTGTTCTTCGGCTCACTGGGGTACTTTGTGATCAACGTGATGTGGCGGATGCGCGTGGCGCGCATGTGGCGGGAACGGAAACGGCGTCGCCAGCTGGCTGCAAAAATGAAGGCACAGGCCGCTGCAGCAGCAGAGTCTAGCCGGGATCCTGGCTAAGCACCCGCGCCGGGGCGAGGCGCGCGGCGCGCATTGCCGGGTAGATAGCGGCCAGTAAACACATCAGCAGTGCCACTCCACCCACTATCAGAACATCCTGCAGCACCAGGTCAACCGGCAGAAACGATACCGGGTACACATCTGTGTTGAGAAAGCGCATGTCCAGCAACTGTTCCAGGCGCGCAACGAGGGTGGGCACCAGTTGACTCAGAAGCGCCCCCAGGGCACTACCGGCAATAACACCTGCGACGCCTATCATGGCTCCCTGCAGGACGAAGATGGCGGCGATGTCGGTTCCCGAAGCCCCCAGCGTGCGCAATATGGCAATATTGTCCTGCTTGTCAAAAACCACCAGCACCAGAGACGACACCACATTGAAAGCGGCCACGGCGATAATTGAAAACAGCAGGATACTCACCAGGTCCCGCGATAGCTGAATCGCGGCATACAGGTTCCCGTGCGTCATCATCCAGTTAATCGCATAGTGGCCAACCGGCAGACCATTGACCAGCTCCCAGGCAATGCGGTCGGCGCCGAAAATATCGTTGGTGCTGACCCGCAGGCCGCTCACTGCGGCCCCCAGGCCCGCCAGACGCGATGCCGCAGACAGATGCAGCAGGGCCACACTCTGGTCCAGCTCCGTGCCGGTTTCCAGAATGCCCGCCAGGTACAAGGCTTCAAAACGGGTACCGCCGGTGTCCCCGGTGAGTCCCCCACCGGGAACAATGAGGGTGAGCGTTTCGCCCTGCTCTACTCCCAGCTTCTGCGCAATCCCTGCGCCCAGCAGTAGACCATCCGGGCGACTGCCAAAAAGCTCTCGCTGGGGCCCGTCCAGCGACGCCAACAAACTGTCGCTGGCTGGATCATCGGCGAGAATGCCTATGCCCCTGGCGGTTTCTATATCCACGCCGCGCATGAATAACGCATCAAACTGGGTGAAGGGGCTGACGGATACCACGGCAGGATGCTGTGCAGCGAGCCCGGCCTGCGCCTGCCAGTCAGCCATGGGGTCATGGGAATACAGCGTTATATGCGGCACCAGGGACAGAATCCGCTCACGCATTTCGCGGTCAAACCCATTCATTACCGACAGCACGACTATCAGCAGTGCGATCGCCAGCACCAGACCCAGCATGGACAGCGAAGACAGGAAAGCACTGAGGTGCCCCTGGCCAAAGGCGAAGGTGTAACGCAGCGCAATACGCCGCCGCTCCGTCCAGTTCAACTCCCTGGCTCCAGTCGCCCTTCCCTGAGTTCCAGCGTGCGATTCATGTGCGCGGCTATCGCAGGATCGTGCGTCACCACCACAAAAGCCGATTGCAGCTTGCCCAATTCATCTATCAACGCCAGCACCTGCGCACTGGATTGGGGGTCGAGATTGCCGGTTGGTTCGTCCATCAGTACTACATCCGGCTCAGTAACCAGCGCCCGGGCAATCGCCACACGTTGACGCTCGCCACCCGACAGTTGGCCAGGACGGTGAACGAGGCGGTGCTCCAGGCCGACCCGGGCCAGCATCTCGGCAGCGCGACGCAAACTGTCTCGACGTGGCAGGCCACCGATCAACAGGGGCATCGCCACATTTTCCTGTGCGTCAAATTCAGGAAGTAAATGATGGAACTGGTAAACAAAGCCCAGTCGACGATTGCGCAACTGGCACAGCTGGCGCTCGCGCAACAGCGCCAGGTCCTCCCCGCACAGCAGCACCTGGCCGGTACTGGGCATATCCAGGCCACCGAGCAGGTTGAGCAGCGTCGATTTGCCGGAGCCAGATGCACCAATCACGGCTATTTTCTCACCGGCGTGCAAAGCCAGCTCCACGCCGCTGAGTACCTCAACGCTGCGGTCGCCGTCGCTGTAGGTACGACCGAGGGATTGACAACGCAATACCACCTCACTCATAGCGCAGCACCTCGGCTGGTGCTATGCGCGCCGCACGCCAGGCCGGATACAGTGTGGCCAGCAAACTCAGCAGCAGTGAAGCCAGCACCACGCCGAGCACGTCTGACCACATCAACTTGGATGGTAGTTCGCTGATGAAGTAGACGGCGGGGTCAAATAATTTCACGCCCAACAGATCCTCCACAAAAAGGGTAATCTTCGAGATATTGAAGGCGAGCAGGGACCCGAGCAAGGCGCCGACACCAATTCCCACCGTTGCCAGACCGAGACCATGAGCGATGAAAATCGCCATGATGCCCGACGCCCTGGCTCCCAGGGTTCGCAACACCGCGATGTCCCGGCGCTTTTCGGCCACCGACATGACCAGGGTGGAGACAATGTTGAAAGCAGCGACCGTCACCACGCTCAGCAGTAACACAGTGACCATCACCTTCTCCATTTTCACCGCCTGGAACAAACTGCCCTGGGTTTGCCCCCAGTCCTTTACCTGCAATCCTGGCGGCAGTTCGCTGGCGAGCATCTGCATGGTGTCGGGAGCGGCGTACAGGTCATCCGTCTTCAGCTGTAAACCATCCACCCCCCGCCGCGGGCCCAGCAACTTCTGCCCCGCCGCCAGACCGATATAGGCCTGGAAGGTATCGGGTTGAGCGCCCACCTCAAAAATACCGCTTACCTGCAGGCGTTTACTGCGTGGGAATGCGCCCAGGGGCGTTACCGTCAGCCGCGGCACCGTCACTTCAACACTGTCACCTACAGTCACCGACAGCATGCGCGCCAGCGAGGCGCCGAGCACCACATTGAAACCGGGGCCGGAGAGAGTGTCCAGGGACCCGCGCGTCATCGCTGCAGGGATACGCGATACCTGGGTCTCCATTTCAGGGTCGATGGCAGTGATCACGCCGCCACGCAGGCTGCGGCCGCTGGTAAAGATGACTTTGTCGGAAATATACGGCGACACCGCCAGTACCGAGGGGTGCTGCTGCAGCTGTGCGGCCAGTGGTCGCCAGTCATCGATACTGCCCTGCCTGGCTTCCACAAAACCATGCGGCACCAGCGAGAGTATGCGGCCGCGCAACTCATCACCGAAGCCATTCATTACCGACAGAACGGTAATCAGTGACGCCACCCCCAGCACCATGCCGAGCATGGATACCATGGCGATCACCGACGTGAAACGGTTGCGTTTGCGGCTGAAACTGTAACGCAGGCCAATGAATGGCGCGTAGTTGCGGACGGCAGGGCCCCGGCTGACAGTCAAATGCGGGTAATCGCTACTTGCGGTTATCGGCGGAGTAGAACAACGGCGGCTGCTTACTGGCAGTATCCGAGTCCCGAGTCTCCTCGTCACAGCGCTGGGGGTCACCACCACAGAGTTCGCAGGCGGTGTCCACTCCCAGAGCGCCCATGCCACCACAGGAACCCTTGATCGGCGCACGCCCCATTAACACGCCCACAGCCATGCCGGCCATCACCAGGCCGAACACCAGTACACTGATCAGGAACATGGACATCTTTCACTCTCCATAAGGCTGTGCTTACTTGCTCGTTTGCGGAAGGTCGTCGAGCAAGGGCTCAAACGCCTCCGTAAAGCGACTGGAAAAACCGTCTCCGTCGCGTTCTATCAAATATACCGCCAAACCCTGCGCCTGCGCCACCGACCAGGCTTCCTGCGCGCCCAGTACAGTTAAAGCAGTGGCCCAGGCATCAGCCAGCATGGTACTGGCATTGACCACAGTAACCGATACGAGTTCATGCGCGATCGGGTAACCGGTACGAGGATCGATACTGTGAGAGTAACGCACACCGTCGACTTCGAAAAAATTACGGTAACTGCCGGATGTAGCAACACCCTGATCGCTCAGGCGAATGGCACCGGCAATCCCAAACTGTCGCGCGTCAGGTTGTTCGATCGCCACCCTCCAGGCATCACCTCTCGGGCTTTGGCCGGCTACCCGCATCTCGCCGCCCACTTCAACCAGGTAATCCTCTATACCCTGCTCTCGCAGCCAGCGTGCTACCTCATCAACCGCCCAACCCTTCGCAATCGACGAGAGGTCCAGATAGACATCGGCCGTCTTGAGGACGCGCATTTCGCTGCTGTCGAGGCGCAGCCAGTGCTGTCCAACCTGTTGTAAGGTCTGTTCAATCGCAGCAGGTTCCGGCGGCGTCACCGCCACCCCGGCTGGCCCGAAACCCCAGAGGTTGACCAGCGGTCCCACGGTGATGTCATACGCCCCGCCACTGTCGCGGCCCACTGCCAAAGCGGCTGACAAAACGTGAAAAAAAGACTCTGATACCGTAAACCAGCTATTGACCGGTAGACGATTGAACCGGGATATCTCCGAGTCATCCCGGTACGTGGACATGCTGGCGTTGACCGCCTCCAGCGTCTGCTCCACACCTGCCGTCAGGGCCGCTGCACGCAATGACAATCCGGCGGGTGCTGTCAGGGTCACGTGCCACGTGGTACCCATGGTGTGGCCGCTGAGACGATGCAAAGCTGGCTCACGCCCACAGGCCACCAGAAACAGCAGACCTGCAAGCAAAAGTGGTAGGCGCACGGAATACCTGGTCACAGAATCACCCTGGCAGAAACGCAAAAACCCGTGGCGCCAGTGGCAGTCTCACGTACATACCAATCTGATCACGGGTTTTTGCTCTGCTCGTCGGCTTATCAGCCGCCGAAGTCATCCAGCATGATGTTCTCAGGCTCAACACCCAGATCAGTCAGCATCTGGATCACGGCCGCGTTCATCATTGGCGGGCCACACATGTAGTATTCACAGTCTTCGGGCGCCGGATGATCCTTGAGGTACTGTTCGTAAAGAACATTATGGATAAAGCCGGTGAGGCCGTCCCAGTTATCCTCGGGCTGCGGGTCAGACAGGGCAACATGCCATTCAAAATTGTCATTCTCTGCCGCCAGCTGGTCGTAGTCTTCCACATAAAACATTTCACGGAGTGAGCGAGCGCCATACCAGAAAGAAATTTTACGTTTCGAATGCAGGCGCTTGAGCTGGTCGAAAATGTGCGAACGCATGGGCGCCATACCGGCACCGCCACCGATAAAGACCATCTCGGCGTCAGTGTCCTTGGCAAAGAATTCACCAAAGGGACCGTACACAGTGACCTTGTCACCAGGCTTGAGATTGAAAGCCCAGGAAGACATCTGTCCGCAGGGTATTCCCTCGCTACCCGGAGGCGGTGTCGCAATACGAATATTGAACTTCACCACACCCTTTTCTTCAGGGTAATTCGCCATGGAATAAGCGCGAATCACCGGCTCCTTGACGACCGACTCCAGCTTGAAGAAACCGAAGTGCTCCCAGTCGCCACGGTACTCCTCTTCAATATCGAAGTCCGCGTACTTCACATGGTGAGGCGGACACTCCAGCTGCACGTATCCACCCGCACGGAAATCCACGTTCTCGCCCTCTGGCAGGCGCAGAGTCAGTTCCTTGATAAAGGTAGCAACATTGGGGTTGGACTCTACCGTACACTCCCACTGCTTTACGCCGAATACCTCTTCAGGCACCTCAATCTTCATGTCCTGCTTCACTGCCGTCTGGCAGGAGAGCCGCCAGCCTTCAGCGGCGTCGCGCTTGGTGAAGTGCGATTCCTCAGTGGGCAGCATTGAACCACCACCCTCATTGATAATGCACTTGCACTGCGCGCAGGTGCCGCCTCCGCCACAGGCCGAGGGCAGGAACAGGCCGCTTTCAGACAGGGTCTGCAGCAGCTTACCGCCAGCGGGGACAGTAATGGTTTTCTCACCGTTTATCTCAATCTGCACATCACCGGTGCTCACCAGGGCGTTGCGTGCCATCAGGATAATGCCTACCAGTGCGAGCACGATCGCGGTGAACATGCCCACGCCGAATACAATCGTCAAATCCATGTCTCAGGCCTCCGCTTACAGATCAATGCCGCCGAAGGACATGAAGCCAAGCGACATCAGTCCAACGATAATGAAGGTAATACCCAGCCCTTGCAGGCCATCCGGCACGTCAGAGTACTTCATCTTTTCACGGATACCGGCCAGGGCAACGATAGCCAGGGCCCAACCCACACCTGAACCCGCACCAAACACCACGCTTTCAGTAAAGTCATAGTCGCGCTCAACCATGAACAGGGACGCGCCCAGGATGGCGCAGTTCACTGTGATGAGAGGCAGAAACACGCCCAGCGCGTTGTATAAGGCGGGTACAAACTTGTCGAGAAACATCTCCATAATCTGCACGATAGCTGCGATCACGCCAATGTAGGAGAGCAGACCAAGGAAGCTCAGGTCCACTTCCGGGTGACCGGCCCACGCCAGGGCACCATCAGCCAGCAAGTACTTGTAGATAAGATTGTTCACCGGCACGGTGATGGTCAGCACCACCACAACTGCGATGCCCAGACCCAGTGCGGCGTCAATTTTCTTGGATATGGCGAGGAAGGTACACATGCCCAGGAAAAAGGCCAGGGCCATGTTCTCAATGAAAATGGAGCGAATAAACAGGCTCAGCAGCTCTTCCATCTTACACGCCCTCCTTTGCTACAGTGTGTTTGGCCAGTTTGAAATCAGGCTCTTCCACCTGTTCCTTGTCGAAGCTGCGTAGCACCCAGATAAATCCACCAATCAGGAAGAAGGCGCTGGGCGGCAGCAACAGCAGACCATTGGGAACATACCAGCCACCCTCGGTTACCACGGGCAGGATTTCCATGCCCATCAACTTGCCGGTGCCAAACAACTCGCGGAAGAAGGCGACGGCTATCAATACGACGGAATAGCCCAGTCCATTGCCCAGGCCGTCGATAAAGCTCGGTAGCGGCGGATTCTTCATCGCAAACGCTTCCGCCCGGCCCATAACAATGCAGTTGGTGATAATCAGACCGACAAACACCGACAGCTGCTTGCTGATGGCATAGGCGTAAGCCTTCAGGAACTGGTCAACCACAATTACCAACGACGCAATAATGATCATCTGCACAATGATGCGGATACTGCCCGGGATGTGATTGCGGATCAGCGAGACTCCGAGGTTGGAGAAGGCCACCACGGTAGTCAGCGCCACGCACATGACCAGCGTGACCTGCATACTGGAGGTTACCGCCAACGCCGAGCAGACCCCCAGGATCTGTAAAGCGATGGGGTTATTCTTGAAAATGGGGTTGGTTAGAGTCTCTTTTGCAGAATCCACGATCACGCCTCCCCGGATTTCAGGTTGTTAAGAAAGGGTTCGAAGCCACTTTCACCCAGCCAGAACTGCACCAGGTAGGAGACACCACGCGTGGTCAGCGTGGCACCGGCCAAACCGTCTACTTTGTATTCTGAGCCCGCCGTTGAGGGATCAACCGTGCCCTTTATCACTTCCAGCTCCATCTCGCCGTCGTCATACACCTGCTTTCCGTGCCACAGCGACTTCCAGCGAGGGTTATCTACCTCGCCACCCAACCCGGGTGTTTCCTTGTGTTCATAGAAGCCGATGCCCGCCACGGTCGAGGCGTCACCTTCCAGTGCAATATATCCGTAGAGCGTGCCCCACAGGCCGTACCCGCGAACCGGCAGGATAATTTTATCCACCTCGCCCTGTGCGTCCTGGGCCAGGTAAACCACTGCGTAATGCTCGCGACGAAAGATCTTGGCGATATCCTCTTCGCCAGAAAGAGCCGTGGACCTTGCAGGGTCCTTGGAGGCCTTGCGTTCGTCGTACTCAGCAGGATCGACATCGTCGCTGAACTTGCCGGTGCGCAAGTCGACAACGCGGGTCGTCATCTTGGCAAACTGCTCCTCAACGCCTGTGCTGTCATCGAGCATCCCCGCCGCTGCGAGAATATTGCGTTTGCGATCCAGCGCCTGGTTTGCCTCCTGTGCCGGCTTCAACACCACTGCCGCAGTTGAAACCACAACCGAGCAGACAATACACAGGGAGAATGCAACGATCAGGGTTTTCTTGATGCTGTCATTATTGGACACGCGCAAGCCTCCTCTTGACGTTAGCCTGAACCACAAAGTGATCCATCAGGGGCGCAAACAGGTTGGCAAACAGGATCGCCAGCATGATGCCCTCGGGGAATGCCGGATTGACCACCCGGATCAATACTGTCATCAGGCCAATGAGGATACCGAAGGCCCACTTGCCGGTATTGGTCATGGCGCCGGACACGGGGTCGGTCGCCATAAAGATCATACCGAAGGCAAAACCACCGGATACCAGGTGCCAGTACCAGGGCATGGCAAAAGCAGGGTTGCTGTCTGAACCAATCATGTTAAACAGGGTCGAGAGAGCGAACATACCCACGAAGACGCCAGCGACAATGCGCCAGGAGGCAATACGGGTGGCCAGCAGAATAACGCCGCCAATAAGAATGGCCAGGGTGGAGGTTTCACCGATGCTACCCGGAATCGAGCCCAGGAAAGCGTCCATCCAGGAAAACTGGCTTTGCAGCGCCGCCATGCCATCGGAGGCGGCGATAGACAACGGTGTGGCCGCAGTGTAGCCATCCACGGCTACCCAAACGGTATCTCCCGAAAGCTGCGCCGGATAGGCAAAGTAGAGAAACGCCCGGCCGGTCAGCGCCGGATTAAGGAAATTCTTGCCAGTACCGCCGAACACTTCCTTGCCGATCACCACACCGAAGCTGATACCCATGGCCACCTGCCACAGGGGGACGTCCGGCGGACAAATAAGAGCGAAGAGGATGGACGTAACAAAGAAGCCCTCGTTCACCTCGTGACCCCGCTTCATCGCGAACAGGACTTCCCAGAAGCCGCCGACAACAAAGGTCACTGCATAGATTGGCAGGAAAAAGACAGCCCCATACCAGAAGCAATGCCAGAGGTTGCTGGAGTCATAGCCTCCCAACAACTGGATCAGCCAGCCCCGCCAGCCCTCCACTCCTGCTCCTGCGGCCATGACGTCGGTTGCCTGAAACCCCAGGTTGTACATGCCATAGAACATGGCCGGGAACGTCGCCAACCAGACGGTTATCATGATTCGCTTGAGGTCGATACCATCGCGCACGTGTGCGGTGCTGCGCGTTACCGAACCGGGGGAGTAAAAAATGGTATCGACCGCTTCGTAAAGGGCATACCAGTTCTGGAACCTGCCACCTTCCGTAAAGTGGTGTTCCGTATCGTCAAGAATCTTGCGCAGTCCCACGACTCAACCCTCCATCTCGATGCGCGTCAGGTTATCCCGCAGGATAGGCCCGTATTCATACTTGCCCGCACACACGTAGGTGCACAGAGCCAGGTCCTCTTCCTCCAGTTCGAGACAGCCAAGCGCCTGTGCGGTCTCGGTGTCGCCCACAATCAGCGAGCGCAACAATTGGGTGGGCAGGATGTCCAGCGGCATGACAGTTTCGTACTGCCCTACAGGCACCATCGCGCGCTCTGACCCATTGGTGTTGGTCGTCATGGGCAAGGGCTTGGTGCCAAAGAAACTGGTGAGGTAAATCCCAAGGCTGGAATGCCGCTTGGTGCCCGGCGAGAGCCAGCCCATGAAGTCACGCTGACGACCTTCGAGCAGCACTGACACCTGGTTGTGATATCGGCCCAGATACGATGTACCGGCAGATACGCCCCGTCCGCCCAGCACCGACCCTGAAATGATACGGTTTTCACCGTCCTCCAGTTCACCGGCACACAGTGCCTGCAGATCAACCCCCAGGCGCGTGCGCAGCAAACGTGGGTTGCTTACCTGCGGGCCAGCCAGCGCGATCACCCTGTCCGTATAGAGACGTCCGTCCAGAAACAGGCGACCAATGGCGATAACATCCTGGTAGCCAACCTGCCAGACGGTTTTTTCTGCATGCACACCTTCGAGGAAATGGATATGAGTACTGGGAAGGCCCGCCGGATGGGGGCCTGCAAACTCGGCAAACTGGATATTGCCGGCTGTGCCCTGCGGCAGTTTTGCGTCGGGAGCGGTACAGACGTAAAGCTTACCTTTGGTCAGCTTCGCCAACAGGTCCTGTCCGGCAGCGAAGGCCTCGCCCTGCTCGGCAATAATCAAAGCCGGGTCGGCTGCCAGTGGATGGGTATCAATCGCCGTCACGAAAATCGCCGACGCCTCACCATCAACCGCCGGTATCTTGCTGAACGGGCGCGTGCGCAGCGCGGTCCACATGCCGCTGTCTATCAACTGCTCGCGCACAGCGGCAGCATCAATACCCGGGATCTGCTCTTGCGTGTAGCTCGGGAAAGACTCTGCTTCGTCTCCGTCCACGTCGATGACCACCGACTGCAACACACGCCGCGCACCGCGGTTGATTGCTGACACCACGCCCGAGGCTGGTGCGGTGTAGCGCACCCCCTCGGTTTTCTTGTCGGAGAAAAGCAGCTGGCCGAGTTTGACCCGGTCGCCTTCCTGCACTTCCATGGTGGGCTTCATACCTACGTAGTCGAATCCAACCAGCGCAACGGCGCGCGCCGCAGGTGCATCTTCAATAGCTTGCCGGGGAGCACCCTGAATAGGGATGTCCATGCCCCGCTTGATCTTGATCATACGATCTGCCTACAGAAACTAGTTTGTGAGTGGCCCGGTGACGTCTGCGGCGAGGAAATCGCTTTGTTCAAGCGCTCAATGGGGAGCAAAAAAGCTGCCCTTACCGCCGCGTGGGGATGGTAATTGATACCACCCGTCCCAAACCGCGCGCATTATAGAAGAAGCGCCCTTAAAAGACCACCAACTGACGAACAGTTCTTTGATTTTGAACAGGTTTTGCCGCGATTCCCAAGCTGCACCAGACACCGGGGCCAACCGGCACCGCCGGGGCATACTTGCCAGCCAATCGCCGCTTGCGGGAGCCGCCACAGCGATCCCTACGGGAGAACGTGCCCCGCACCGGCCTGAATGCGTCAACCGCGGCCTGTGCAGGCTGTGTTATCAGGCTTCGCGCGGATATACGGCGTAATCAATTCCCGCCATCTGCTCCACGATGCGGTGCACCTGGCAGCTGTAGCCGAACTCGTTGTCGTACCACAGGTACAACACGGCCTGATTACCATTCACGATGGTCGCCTGCGCGTCAAAAATACAGGCGTGGCGTGAGCCGACGAAGTCTGTGGACACCACCTCAGGTGAATTGGAATAGTCGATTTGCTTGCGTAGCGGCGAGTGCAAGGCCTGATGGCGCATGTACTCGTTGACCTCCTCAATGCTGGTTTCCCTGCTCAGGGTCAGATTGAGAATGGCCATGGAGACGTTGGGAGTGGGTACGCGAATGGCGTTACCGGTAAGCTTGCCCAGCAGCTGAGGCAGGACCTTGCCCACAGCCGTTGCAGCGCCGGTTTCGGTGAGCACCATGTTGAGCGGCGCAGCACGACCCCGACGTGATGCCTTGTGGTAATTGTCTATCAGGTTCTGGTCATTGGTAAACGCATGCACCGTCTCCACGTGGCCGGCAGTGATACCAAATTCGTCGTCCATCGCCTTCAACGGCGGCGCAATGGCGTTGGTGGTGCAGGATGCCGCCGAGATGATGGCGTCATCAGGCGCAATAATGTCGTGGTTGATTCCGTGCACCACGTTCTTCAGGTCGCCCTTGCCCGGCGCGGTCAGAATGACCTTGGAAACGCCCTTGCTTTTCAGGTGCAGCGACAAGCCCGCCTCGTCACGCCATACACCCGTGTTATCGACGACAATGGCATTGCTGATGCCATATTGGGTGTAGTCGATGCTGTCAGGGGCATCTGCGTAAATCACCTTGACCTCATTACCGTTGGCAACAAACGACTGACGCTCCTCGTCGACGCGGATAGTGCCGTCAAACGCACCGTGAACCGAATCACGTCGCAGCAGGCTTGCGCGCTTGACCAGGTCATTGGGAGCCTTGCCCTTGCGCACCACAACAGCGCGCAGGCGCAAGCCGTCGCCGCCATCGGTTTTGTCGATAAGGATACGGGCCATGAGCCGGCCGATTCGGCCAAAGCCGTAGAGAATTACATCCTGCGGCTGATCCAGCGGCTGGGTGGTGGAACCAATGTCGCCAGCCACTTCCTGGCGCACGTACTCTTCTATCGATAACCCCTGGCCCTTGCCCTTGTCGTAATAGTTGACCGCTATACGGCCGACATCGATATGCGCGGGCCCCAGGTCCAGCCTGGCCAGCTCGGCCAGTACCGGTGCCGTCTCGAACTCGGACAGCTCATTGGCCTCCAACTGACGCACGTAGCGGTGGTCTTTCATGATCTCGGTCACGGACCGATTGACCAGAGACTTCCCGTAGATATAGCACTTCACATTGTGCTCTCGGGACAGGCTGCCCACGATAGGAATCATGCCCTCGGCGAGCGCTTCACGCTGTTTCCAATCCTTGAAATAATCGTCTGGACGTTCTCTCTTGCGGTCGTTCACGGTTACTCGATCCTGGGCATTGGCTCTGATGGGGGCGCGTATTATCGTCATATGGCCGAATTGACGCAAGCCGCCCCCGGGCATATTCACAATCTGTTCGGGCAATACACTGGAGGCGCCGCCCGTGGGCGCGATACAATGCGCGCCCGCAAGCTGACAACAGACCCTCACGCATGTTTAGCGCCCTGATTCAGGACACCCCATGGCCACAGAAGGCTGGCACCCGCACCGCAATGGGGCCGTTCTATGGCGGCAGCGACGCCCGCTGTATTGCCGAGCTGGCAAGCCCCGAGCGCTTGCTGGTGGTGATCACCGCTGACACCAGCGCCGCACTGACGCTGGAGCGTGAATTGCCGTTCTATCTCGAAAAGGACATCGAGATCGTCCCCTTCCCGGACTGGGAAACACTGCCCTACGACCACTTCTCGCCTCACCAGGACATTATTTCCGAACGGCTGAGTGCGCTTTACCGACTGCCGGGCTGCCGCGGCGGCATTCTTATCGTGCCGGTGCCTACGCTGATGCACCGCCTGCCACCCACCCACTACATTGCCGGGTCCAGCCTGGTGCTGGAAGCAGGGGAAGGTATCGACCTGGACAGTTTCCGCCGCAACCTTGAACGCAACGGCTACCGCAACGTGGAAACCGTGTTCGAGCACGGTGAATTTGCCCTGCGCGGGTCGCTGTTCGACATCTACCCCATGGGTTCGAAGCTGCCCTACCGCATTGACCTGCTCGATGACGAGGTGGATACCCTGCGCACATTCGACCCGGAAACGCAGCTCACCGTCGACAAGGTCAATGCTATCAGGCTGTTACCGGCCCGCGAGTATCCTCTGGACCACAGCGCGATAAGCCGTTTCCAGATGAACTGGTGGGAGCATTTCGAGGTTGACCACGACAGCTGCCCTACCTATGCCGATGTCAGCGCCGGTCGCAGTCCCGGTGGCTGCGAGTACTATCTACCGCTCTTTTTCGAACACTGCGCCACACTTTTTGACTACCTGCCCGAGAACGCGGCGGTCATTACTATTGGCGACCACCATCATGCCGCCGATCATTTCTGGCGCGAGGTCGGCAACCGGTTTGAAGAGTACGGGATTGACCCCCGCAGACCACTGCTGCCACCAAAACATGGTTTCACGCCGGTCGAAGAGTTGTACCAGTTGCTGGGAACCTTCCCGGTACTGGAGCTTCGCCACCAGCCTGACGCCCCGGTGCACTGCCCTACTCCCGTGCTTCCGCCGCCAGACCTGTCCACCGACCAGACAGTGTTTTCCGCTGCAGCCAACCTCGCTGCGTTCATTCTCGAGCATGATGCGCCGGTGCTGCTCTGTGCCGAGTCGGCGGGACGCAGGGAGATTCTGCTGGAGTCTCTGCGTGAACAGGGCCTGACACCGCCCATCGTGGAGAACTGGCAACAATTCCTGGCATCGGGCGAGCGTTTCGCCATCGCCACCGCCCCGCTGGATCGGGGTTTGTATTTTGGCGAGAGCATGCCGACGCTGGTATGCGAAGCACAGCTCTTTGGCAGCCGGGTAGCACAACGTCGCCGTCGCCGGGCCAGCACAGAAGCCGCCAGCGCCAACATATTCCGCGACATCAATGAATTGCGTGAGGGTGTGCCGGTAGTGCACCTGGAGCACGGCGTGGGCCGCTACGTGGGCTTGCAGACATTGGCTGTGGATGGGCAGGAAACCGAGTTTCTCACCCTGGAATACGCCAGGGGCTCGAAACTGTATGTACCCGTTGCATCCCTGCATCTTATCAGCCGCTATGCGGGATCCGACCCGGAGCTCGCGCCCCTGCATACACTGGGCTCTGAACAATGGGACAAGGCGCGGCGCAAAGCCAGCGAGAAAGCCAACGACATCGCCGCACAGTTGCTGGAAGTGTACGCGCGCCGTGAGGCGCGCGAGGGCTTTGCCTTTTCCCTGGATCAGCCTGGCTACGAGCAGTTCTGTGCCGCCTTCCCATTTGAGGAAACACCAGACCAGGAGGTCACCATCCGCGCCGTCATCGACGACATGCTCAGCCCACGCGTGATGGACCGCCTGGTCTGTGGCGACGTTGGCTTCGGCAAAACCGAAGTTGCCATGCGCGCAGCCTTTGTCGCCACACAGAATCGCAAGCAGGTGGCACTGCTGGTCCCCACCACACTGCTTGCCCAGCAGCACTACAGCTCATTCTGCGACCGATTTGCCGGCTGGCCAGTCAACATAGAAGTGGTCTCGCGCTTCAAGTCACCGGCACAGATCAGGGAAGTCAGCAAGCGCATCGCCGCTGGCAAGGTTGATATCCTGGTGGGCACCCACAAGCTGCTGCAGAGCGATTTCAGGTTTGACGATCTTGGCCTGCTGGTCATCGACGAGGAGCACCGCTTCGGGGTCAAGCAGAAAGAGGCCATCAAGGCGTTGCGCTCAGAGGTTGATATTCTCACCCTCACAGCCACGCCCATTCCACGCACACTGAATATGGCATTGGGAGGCATGCGTGATCTGTCCATTATCGCCACACCGCCGGCTCGGCGACTGTCTATCAAGACCTTTGTCCGCGAACACAATGTAGCCCTGATCAAGGAAGCTGTTCTGCGCGAGACGCTGCGCGGCGGGCAGGTCTACTACCTGCACAATGAGGTGAAATCGATAGAGGAAAGCGCGCGCAAGCTTCGCGAACTGGTGCCGGAGCTGTCTGTCGGCATCGCCCACGGGCAAATGCGCGAAACGGAGCTGGAGCAGGTGATGTCAGCTTTTTACCATCAGCGACATCACATTCTCGTGTGCACAACCCTCATCGAGACCGGCATCGATATTCCCAATGCCAACACCATCATCATCGAACGGGCCGACAAATTTGGCCTGGCGCAGTTACACCAGTTGCGCGGCCGCGTGGGGCGCTCTCACCACCAGGCCTATGCGTATCTGCTTACCCCGCCGCGCTCCGCCATAACCGCCGATGCCGGCAAACGCCTGGAAGCGATTGAAGCGGCCGGAGACCTGGGTGCGGGTTATCTGCTGGCCACCCACGATCTGGAGATTCGCGGCGCCGGGGAGCTGCTGGGCGACGAACAGAGTGGCCAGATTCATTCCGTTGGATTCTCGCTGTATATGGAAATGCTCGAACGCGCCGTCGCCGCGCTCAAGCGCGGCGAGATTCCCGATGTGGACGCGCCCCTGGATGCTGGCACCGAAGTCAACCTGCACGTGCCTGCGCTGATACCCGCTGACTATCTGCCCGACATCAACAGTAGACTGGTACTTTACAAACGCATCGCCGCCGCGCAGGACGATGACCAGCTGCGCGAACTGCAGGTAGAAATGATTGACCGTTTTGGCCTGCTGCCGGTACAGGTGGGCAATCTATTTTTGGTCTCTCGTCTGCGCCTGCAGGCGGAGAACCTGGGGATACGCGCCATTGAAGCCGGCGCCGGGGGTGGTAGTATCGACTTCAAGGAGACGACTCGCGTCAACCCCCTGTCGCTGGTGAACCTGGTGCAATCAGACCCTCGCTCCTACAAACTGGCCGGCGCCACGCGCTTGCGATTCGAGCATGACCTGACCGACAAGGACCAGCGCGTGAAGTATGTCGAAAGCCTTCTTGCTACCTTTGCCAACGATGCCACGGAAGACGCCGCCTGATGCAACTGACCCTTCGCCACCTCGCTTCACTCGCCCTGTCTCTGGCGCTTTGCTCTTCGCCGGCGTTTACCGAAGAGGAACGCTGGTACCAGGTAGAGTTACTGATATTCAGCCAACCCTCGGGCGCATCGGAAGAACAGTGGGAACCACTGCCCGAACTGGCCTACCCTGAAACCGGTCGCTTCCTGCTGCATCCCGAGCAGTTGGACATGCGCCGAGCGGAACACGATGGCGACAGCGAACTGGACGAGACCGGTCGCCTCTGGTTGCGCGCGCCTCAAGATCCGGAAACGGTGACTGCGGACGCGCCGACGAGCGAAGAGGCTACCCCGCTTCCCGGCGATACGCCGTCGGAGCCCTCCATGCAGGCTGACGCCTCCTCAGCGCAGGAACCCACACCGACGCCAACCCCCTTTATCGCGCTGCCTGTAGCCGCCGGTGAACTTCACGAGAAGGCGGCTTACATGAGCAGCAGGGGCAACTATCGCATTCTTTTTCATGAGCGCTGGGTGCAACCCGTGGAAGACGAGAGCACGGCCCTTCCTCTACTGATCGACCGCTCAGGCGACATTGGCGACTGGCCGCCGTTGCAGGGCAGCGTAAAAATCCACATCGCGCGCTACCTGCACCTCGAAACCAACCTCTGGCTGAACACCCAGGGCGAATACCTGCCCAGCGCCGAATGGCGAATGCCGCCACCACCTCTTGGGCCAGCCTCGATTATCCTGGAACAATTGGAGACGCCGGCAGAGACAGCGGGGACAGCCGGGACAGCCGAGACAGCCGAGACAGCCGGGACAGCCGGGACAGCAGAACAACCTGCGCAGCAGCTACCCTACTTTCTCGACGAATCACCCCTGACTGCTCTGGACGACGCGGACATGGTTGCAGTAACAGAGGAAGCAACCGGCCCGGTCTACCCCTGGCGACACGCTGTGCTCCTGCAGCAGCAGCGCCGCATGCGCAGTAATGAGGTTCACTACCTGGACCACCCGCTTCTGGGCGTGGTGATCAAGTTCACGCCACTTGACGAGGCCCGTTTACAGGAAATGGCGGAGATTGAGGCAAGCGGCGAGCCAGAGCCTCAATAACGTCCCGATGCGGCCAGCGCCAACAGTAACCGGCGCACCACGGCCGACTCGCTGTGTAACGTCTCGCGCATCATGTCCAGCGTCAATGGCTTGTCGTCCAGTCCGGCTGCCGCATTGACCACCATACACACGCTGGCGTAGGCCATACCCAATTCCCGCGACAGCGACGCTTCAGGCATACCGGTCATGCCAACCAGGTCGCAGCCATCACGTTCCATGCGCCGTATCTCGGCAGCCGTTTCCAGGCGCGGACCCTGCATTACACCGTGAACGCCCCTGCCATGGTGTGGAAGTTGTTCCTGGCGCGCAACTTCCAGCAGCGCATCTCGCAATGCCGGATCATAGGGGTGCGTAAAATCGATATGCATCAAGCTCCCGTCTGCACCCGTATCGAAGGTGTGCTCCCGACCCCAGGTGTAATCTATCAGCTGGTCCGGAATCACTAACCGTCCAGGCCGCATGGACGCGCTGATGCCTCCCACGGCATTGATCGCCACCACATCCGTCACACCCAGCGACTGCAGGGCCCACAAATTGGCACGGTAGTTAATCAGATGCGGAGGAATGGCCCGAGGACTGCCGTGGCGCTGCAGGAAAAAGATACGCTGGTCACCCAGGCGGCCCTCCTGCACTGCCCGCGAGGGTTCACCATAGGGCGTATCCAGTTGGTGTGAATCTGCCAGTTGCAGCCCTTGCAGCTGGTCAATGCCGGTACCGCCGATAATACCGAGTACGTTCATTCTTCCTGCTCCGGCGCCATACGCACCACCTGCTCCATCTGCAACGTCTGCGTGGGGAAGGCAACGTCGGCATCGTTGTCGTGAATAATCTGGAGTATTTTCAACAGCACATCCTGTTTGATTTCATGGTAGCGCACCCAATCGGTGGTCTTGGTAAAGCTGTAGACGAAAAAATCCAGGGATGAAGGCCCGAAAGAAACAAAATTAACAATGAGCGTGCGCGACAGATCGATCTCCTCGTGTGTTCGCAGCATCTCCCGCACCTGCGCAACAATGCGCCCCATCTTGTCCGCATCCTGATAGCGAATACCGATAGTTTCGTAGATACGACGGTTGTGCATGCGCGACGGGTTTTCCACGGAAATCTGGCTGAATACAGCATTGGGGACATACAAAGGGCGCTGGTCGAAGGTACGAATACGCGTCAGGCGCCAGCCAATGTCCTCTACCGTGCCCTCAATCTGCTTGTCGGGTGAGCGAATCCAGTCACCGGCTGTAAACGGTCGATCAAGGTAAATGCTCAGGCCGCCAAAAAAGTTGGCCAGCAGATCCTTGGCGGCAAAGCCCACGGCGATACCGCCAATGCCACCGAACGCCAGCAGGCCTGATACCGAAACCCCGACGCTCTGCAGAATCATCAGGCCCGCAATGACCCACATGGCAACGCGCAGCAGTTGCGCCACGGCGTGTACGGTGGCCTTGTCACTGGAGCCGCTGTCACCAAAACGGGTAGTGAGTAATTCTACTTCGGCGCCGGATATAAGGCGGTGCAGAAACCAGGCAAGCAACACGACAAGCATGGTGTCGTAGGTGGTCGCCAGATACTCCTGCCAGGTCTCTCCCACGGTATAGATGTCCAGGGCTACGTAGCCGGCCACTACCCAGAGCACCACGCGCAGCGGCCGCGCCAGCGCCGTCACCACCACATCGTCCCAGTTGTAACTGTTGCCCTGCACCGCATCATGAAGCCGGTGCACAAGGTAGCCGAGCGCAAGATGAGCCAGCGACACTGCCGCCAGCAACGCCAGCAAGGCCATGGTCTGGCCCTCCAGGCCGATAGCAGAAGTCAGTGTCTGCAGCCGTGTCTCCAGATCAGTCATAGCGCAGACCGCAGTTGCCATCGTGACTGCTTTTTAGACAATTTTCGCATTTTGATCACTCTGTTTGTGCCTGTATCGGTATATAAAATCGAGCGTGCATTGAAGTCAACTCTCGGAGTGTAACGCAAGCGATTGATCTGTTTCGAAAAGAATTGCGTCGCTGCCAATGGTAATTTACGGCGCTACGTTTATAGCTAATTCACATAATGGACAAGCACCCAACGCATGATATGTTGGATTGCCTGTTGGCGAAAACACTGGAGGAGAAGCACATGAAAATGCTGAGCCCCGTGGTGGGAGGCTGGTACAAGGACCGGCAGACCGGCGCACTGTTTGAGGTGGTGGATTGGGATCCGGCCACGCTCACCATCGAGACCCAGTACCTCGACGGCGAGGTGTCTGAATACGACCTCGACGCCTGGCGGGAAATGCCCCTGGAGAGCGCAGAAGCGCCGGAAGACTGGCGCGCGGCATTTGAGCTGGACGACGAGGACATGCTGGACCCGGACCTCCCGATGCACCCCGAAGACTGGAACAGCCCGGTCAACTCAATCGAACCTGATGCTATGTACGGCGTTGAGGAGTACTGAGCAGCTCCTGCTCCGCTACGCCCTGTTTTGCTGTACCACCCGGGAGGGTAACCCGGTGACCCACTGCTGTTCCCGGAGACCGGCATTCGCCGGCAAGCCATCATTGCCCTCCGCCCGTTGTCATCCTGACCAATAACTGTATATAATCCCAGCAACTGTATAAATAAACAGATGGGTCAGGCATGGAAAAGCTCACCAAGCGGCAACAGGAAGTACTGGATATTGTGCGCCAGCATATTGACGAAACCGGCTACCCCCCCACCCGGGCTGATATTGCCAAAGAACTGGGTTTCAAATCGGCCAACGCGGCGGAGGAGCACCTGAAAGCCCTTGCCCGCAAAGGCGCAATAGAGATTATTCCCGGTGCCTCGCGCGGTATCAAACTGCCAGGCTCCAGCGGCATTCCCATTATCGGCCGCGTTGCCGCAGGTAATCCGGTACTGGCAGAGGCCAATATCGAAGACTACTGCAACCTGCCTGCGGAGTTTTTCAAACCCAGGGCAGATTACTTTTTGCGGGTGACTGGCGACAGCATGATAGACATAGGCATATTCGACGGCGACCTGCTTGCTGTGCACAGCACCCCTGTAGCCAACGATGGTGATGTGGTGGTGGCCCGCATAGAAGACGAGGTGACGGTGAAAAGACTGCAGCGCGGTAAAGACCGGCACCTGCTGCAACTGCTGCCGGAAAATGCTGACTACGAGCCGATAAAGGTGGACTTGCGCGAACAGGCATTTGCAATAGAGGGCCTGAGCGTGGGGGTGCTGCGCCGCGGCACGTAGCCGGGGTAAACCTGAAGAGTGAAGATCCGGAGGCTCTCACCTGAGCCTTCAATGCCCGGCATGCCTTGCCGGGGGAACGCTAGTGGGGTGGCAGCGTCAGTGCAGCACGCGTGAGGCCTCCGCATCAATGCCAGTTTCAGCCTCAGCCTCGCCCTGCTCGGCCATAATCGCCGCTGCCTGGATTCCGGCCTGAATCATCGCTTTGGCGACCTCCAGGCTGTTCTCCATCATGTACAGGCGCGATTCATCAGAGAACTGTATGGTGACCAGGGGCGCGGAATCATCGTCAGCTCGCTGCAATACGATCTCTCCGTCTCCCAGATCCACGATCTCCAGTAAAGATGCAGACACTCAAAAAACCTCTGTTTCAAAACATTTCCATAACATTCTAACAGCAGGTATCGAGGCCCGACACCACTAAATAATCAGCTTAGCTCACCGCGCGAACCAATGCGCAGCTCTGGACATTCCCGCTTGCATGCAGCTGCGCCGCCCTGCAGGCAATGCAAGCGATGCGCCGACATCAGTACTCGTCCAGGGAATCCGCCATACGGTCAAACAGGCCCTGCAACTGGTCTGCCCACCGCTCCGCCTGAGCTGGCTCGGGAGAAAGCGACGGGGTCGCCAGGTTACCGCTGGACGCCGTCGTTACCGCGCCAGGCATATCCGTGGCCAGCATATCTGCGATCCACCCGGACGCCTCAAGGCGTTGAAACTCGCGGACTTCGGGCGGCACGGACTTTCCGGCGGATACCTCAGGCAGTTCAGCGACGCAGCCAGGCGGTGCCAGTGGCACTGCCCCTGGCCGGGTTATTTCCACTAAAAACCAGCCGTAACCGTCGCCCAGGTGGCCGCGAATACCCGGCAGATAGGCCTGCGCCAGCACCGATGCCGGCACACTTTCTCCCGACAGTTCACGACGCCATGCCGCGATCAGGATACGAGCAAGGTAAAGGCTGTGATTGGCCTGGCCGCGTGCCGAGCTCATACTACTTACGCGCCCTGCCCTTGCTTTGCTCCGGCTCCCACTTGCCCTTGCGATAAAACGCCTTCCAGCCGGTGGCCTTGCCGTCAACTTCCGTCATCACGTATTGCTCCTTGCTTTTGCGACTGTAGCGCACCTGCGTGCGATTACCGTCATCATCTTCCACCGGAGCAGAGAACAGGAACTTGTACTTGGGGTCTATCTCACTCTTGTGCGGCAGCAGTTCGTCCACGAAGGGTGCACGCGTTTCCCGGTTGCGCGGAAACTGGCTGGCAGCCAAAAACATACCGGCTGCACCATCTCGCAGTACATAGTGATCTTCAACCTTTTCGCAGGCCAGTTCCGGCATGGGCACAGGATCCATTTTCGGCGGCGCGGCCTCGCCATTACGCAGCAGTTTGCGCGTATTCTTGCACTCCTCACTGGTGCAGCCGAAATACTTGCCGAAGCGGCCGGTCTTGAGCTGCATTTCGGCGCCACATTTATCACACTCCAGCGTGGGGCCGTCATATCCCTTGATCTTGAACTTGCCGGATTCCACCTCAAAACCGTCGCAGTCCGGATTGTTGCCGCAGACATGCAGTTTGCGCTGCTCATCGATGAGGTAACTGTCCATGGCTGCATTGCATTTGCTGCAACGGTGTCGCTCCAGCAACTGGCGGGACTCGGCTTCGTCGTCGGCGTCCTCGCGTATCGCCTCATCGCCGGGCGTGAGGTTGATCGTGTTCTTACAGCGCTCCTTGGGCGGTAGTGCATACCCGGAGCAACCCAGGAAAACACCGGTGCTCGCTGTACGAATCTGCATCGGCCTGCCGCACTTGCTGCAGGCTATATCCGTCATCGTGGGCTCGTTCGGTTGCATGCCTGCCGGCTCGGGTTCTTCAGCCTTCTCCAGGAGCCCCCGAAACTCGGCGTAAAATGCGTCGAGCAAATCCTTCCAGTCACGCTTACCGCCCGCCACGTCATCCAGGCGCTCCTCCATGCTGGCAGTAAAGCCAAAGTCCAGCAGATCGGGGAAGCTTTTCTGCAGGCGCTGGGTAACAATGTCGCCCATTTTTTCCGCATAAAAACGTTTGTTTTCCAGACGCACGTAACCGCGATCCTGAATTGTCGAAATAATTGAGGCGTAGGTGGACGGACGACCGATACCGCGTTTTTCCAGTTCCCGTACCAGGCTGGCTTCGCCATAACGCGGAGCAGGCTTGGTAAAATGCTGGGCCGGCTCCAGTTGCTTGAGCGAAAGCGCGTCACCTTCATTGACGTCAGGCAACACCGTGTCATCGCCTTTGCGACCTGCTGGTGGCTGCACTTTGGTATAACCGTCGAAGCGGATGATGCGGCCTTTGGCATTGAGTTCGTAGTCGCCGGCGGTGACGGTGATAGTCGTCGCGGTGTATTCGGCGGCAGGCATCTGCCCAGCTACAAACTGACGCCAGATCAACTCGTACAGACGCTCGGCGTCACGCTCCATGCCCTTCAGGGATGTTTGCAACACATTAACGTCCGAGGGTCGGATCGCTTCATGAGCTTCCTGGGCGCCTTCCTTGGAGGAGTAGAGGTTGGGCGTATCAGGCAGGTAGCGCTTGGAAAAGTTACCGGCAATATAATCGCGGCAAGCCGCGACTGCATCTGCGCTGAGATTGGTCGAGTCGGTTCGCATATAGGTAATGTAACCGGCCTCATAAAGGCGCTGTGCGAGCATCATGGTCTTTTTAACGCTGAAGCCCAGCCGCGTGCTCGCCGCCTGCTGCAGGGTGGATGTAATGAAGGGTGCCGGAGGTTTGGAGCGCGTGGGCTTGTCTTCACGACCACTCACCCGATAGGGCAGCGCCTCCAGCTCGGCAGTCGCCTTTGACGCAGCGTCCTCGTCGCCGGGGCGGAAGTTCGCACCCTTGTGCTTGCGCACCTGAAAACGCAGACCCTCTCCCGCGCCCGTGGCCAGGTCCGCATGAATTTCCCAGTACTCTTCGGGAATAAAAGCGTGAATCTCCCGTTCACGCTCGACTATCAGGCGTACCGCCACCGACTGCACCCGGCCGGCCGAGAGCCCACGGGCGACCTTGGCCCAAAGCAATGGCGAGACCATGTAACCCACAACCCGATCAAGGAAGCGTCTGGCCTGCTGGGCGTTTACCCTGTCCTGGTCCAGTTGCGATGGGTGTTCGAAGGCCTCGGTGATGGCTTTCTTGGTAATCTCGTTGAACACTACTCGCTGGTAACGGCTGTCATCGCCACCAATGGCTTCACGCAAGTGCCAGGCAATCGCCTCCCCCTCGCGATCAAGGTCGGTAGCGAGATAGATGGCGTCCGAGCTCTCGGCCAGTTTTTTCAGCTCATTGACCACTTTCTCCTTGCCGGGGAGCACCTGGTACTGGGCCTTCCAGCCATGCTCCGGGTCTATGCCCATACGCCGGATCAGCTGTTCTCGGGACTTCTTCTTTTTATGGGCGGCTTTTTCCTCCGGCGCCATCTTGCGCGTGATAGCCGCCTGCGCGGCGCGCTCTTTCGGGTCCACCGCACCCGTACTGCTGCCAGCCGTAGGCAGATCCCTGATATGACCCACACTGGATTTGACCACGAAATCCGGACCGAGGTACTTGTTTATGGTCTTGGCTTTGGCAGGTGACTCTACAATTACTAGTGATTTACCCATCATTTCCTGCTATCTAAGGACTTTTCTGGCCCGCTATTCTTGGAGAGGGCCGGCGACAAAAAGGGGCATATATATGTCGGCATCTGCTCCCGGTCAAGGAAAATCGTGATATCTAGGCTTGCCGCAGCGCCCATTTACGTTCCTTTCAGGGCGATATCAAGGACTGCTCCCAGCGCTCCAGTGCAGCCACAATCAACGCCACATCGCCCTCTTCGCCGGCTTCATGCCAGTACACTCCGCAAGACCCTTCATCGATACTGAGCGCCTCGACAGCCGTTGGCACGGCCTGCACCACATCAGGTACCAGCCAGCGCCGCTCCACACCTCTCCAGCCACCATCTTCGCGCAACCACGCTCTGCGCGGTCGCGGTTCGGCGCGAGAGGGCTTGAGTCGTTTACCGTAATAAATGGCCTGCTCTGCACGTGACTTGCGTCGGGTGGGCAGCTGAGCAGGTATGGCCGGCAAATCGCGAAATTCAACGAACAAACCGTGCACGGCGGCGTATTCGCGCATTCTCGCCTGCTGGCGCTGGCGCTTACTCGGTAAAAAGTGAGTTAGCGGTGCTATCGCCAGGGCTACAATGAACAGAATTAACAGGTACTTCACATCAGTGCTTCCTGATACAGATCAACATGCGCTGCGGGCGGCATTGCCCGTGCCGCATTCTATGCTATAACTAGGACCCATCTAACAGGGAAAGCGAGGAGTTTGCCATGTCGCGTTACACCAAAATTCTGGTCGCCATCGATCTGAGTGACGAATCCAACCAGGTCGCCGCGCGAGCGCAGGCTATCGCAGCCAATAATGACTCCACTCTGGACATTGTGCATGTCATTGAGCCATTGAGCTTTGCCTATGGCGTTGATATTCCCATGGACTTCTCTGGTCTGCAGGAAGAAATACAGACGCAGGCCAACGAGCAGTTGCAGCGCTTCGCCCAGAAGCACGGCATTGATGCCGCTCGTCAGCACATCGTGCTGGGGCGACCAGAAGTCGAGATTCACGCTATGGCTGAAGAGCTGGGCGCCGACCTGATTGTCCTGGGCAGCCACGGGCGCTACGGCCTGGCACTTCTTATGGGATCTACCGCCAATGGTGTGCTGCACGGCGCGAGCTGCGACGTGTTGGCCGTGCGCGTCGGCAAGGAAGACTAGGTGCCCGGCCGACTGGCGGCGAGAAACTGCTGTAGTTCGGCCTCACTGAACGGCCAGTTGAGTTCCTCGCCCTGTTGCGCCCTGAGTACGGGTATCAGCAAGCCATAGCGCTCAAACAGGGCATCTGACTCACTGATATCAACCTCGCTGAAGTCCGCACCTGCCTGGCGCAGCATAGCGGCCGCCTGTTCGCACAGGTGGCAGGCGCTGGTACCGTAAAGCGTTAACATGCTCATCTCTTCCCCTGGGCTGTGCCTGACAGCCCGCTGCCTATATACTTTGCGCCTGCAAACAGGCTTGATAACAGTTGCCATCAGACGTTAGCATGGCAAAACAAGTACAAAATTTTATACCACTATGCTGTCACCGGCGTCCCGGTGAGAAAACAGGAGTAGCTCTTTGGCCCTTTTCTCCCAACCTACCGCGCGCGCACTGGCGATCCTCGACCTGTTGATGGCCAACCCGCACCAGGCCTTCGGGCTCACAGAGATGACGCGCCGATTGAACCTTAACAAGGCAACCTGCCACGCCATTCTCACTACCATGGCAAATTACGGGTTTTTGGTACAGCACCCCAAAACCAAGGCCTATCGCCTGGGGCCGTCTATCATCGCCGCCGGTAACGCCGCGTTCGCCCAGTTCCCGGTGCTGGAATACGCAAGGCCCGAGCTGGAAGCGTTACAGCAGGACCTGAACGTGGGCTTTGCCGTCACCGGCCGTTCCAAGCAGCACATGGTATTGCTGGCACTCTATGGCAAGGCGCAGCCCCTGATCAACTCTTTCCAACTGGGTCTGAGGTTGCCCAACACGGGACCCGTAGGCGCCTGTTTCACGGCTTTCTCCCCTGCCAAGCATCTGGAAGCCTGGCTGACCAGGGCGCATGAGTCCAGAGGCGGTTACGACGAAAAGCTGGACCAGAAACTGCGTGTGGCGCTCATCTCCATCCGCGCCCGCGGCTACGAAGTGACACTCAAAACCAGGGCAGAGACAGAGCTCACGCGTGAGTTAACCCGGATTCACTCCTCTTGGAGCCTGACCGAACTGGAGGACGCCGCCAACCGCTACCAGCACGACCTTTGCGATGAGTATTTTCATCTCGACCGTATAGATCCCAGGACACGCTACGATGTGAGCACGATCTCTGTGCCGGTCTTCGTCGACCACAAGCTGCCCGTGGTATGCTTCGTAGCGGGTTCATTCGATGGCCCGGTAACGGGTGCACGAATCGAGGAAATTGCCTCCCGCATCAAGGAATCGGCGGATAGAATGACCAGCATCGCAGAGGGAGATTCCGCCTGATGCCGGGTTGATGAAATACCCCTCCAATACTGCAGAGACTTCCAAGCTGTCCTCATGAATACCATGCCTCTGAAAACCCTGAACACGTTACTGCGTGTCGTCATCCAACAGGGTTATCCGCTAGAAGGGGCACTGCAACAGATCGGGCTGGATTACAACCCGCTGGAGCATCACAACCCCGCCAGCACAGACGTACCCACCGAGTGTTACAGCAAGCTGTATCGCTTGCTGATGGAGATCCTGCAGGACGAGGCATTCGGCCTGGGGCAACAGTACTACGCCCCCCCAGGTACGTTTCGCATGATGTGCCTGTTCGTTATTCATTGCCCCACCCTTGAGCAGGCGCTGCTGCGCTCCCGTGAGTTCCATGATTATTGCAACAAGTACCGGGACGTAAGTCACCGGGTCTCGCCGCCGGCCCTGATACCGGAGGAAGGCAGCGACCGCGTGCTTTGCGTGCTGCAGGGCCCGGCCGCGAAAGGAGCAGAACACGAACACATCGGCCACGCCAACGTCCTGCTGATGATGTACCGCTTCTACAGCTGGCTGATAGCCCGCGAGCTGCCGCTGGAAGCGGTTCACATGCGGGCACCCGCCCCCGCGGACCCCAGTCACTATGAAGCCCTGTTTGGCTGCCCGGTGCACTTCGGCATGCCCGCGTCAGGGTTGCTGGTCACCAGACAACTACTGCAACTTCCACTGGCGCAGAATGAAGACAGCCTGCGTGAATTCCTGCGCCAGGCGCCCTATCCGCTGGTGAAGCGTGATCAACCAGGCGAATTGCAGGCGCTTTCCCGCAGAATCGAGCAGTTGCTCGCATCGGGCGGGCCTGAGCACCTGCCCAATGCCAGCGACGTTGCCGCCGTGCTGAACATGTCACCGCGCACCCTGCACAGGAGACTGACCGCTGAAGGGACCAGCTTCCAACAGCTCAAAGACACCTTTCGCCGGGAACTTGCCGTGCACTACATGCAGCGCAGGGAGTTGTCGATAGACGCCATCGCCGCGGTAATGGGTTTCCAGGACAACTCGGCGTTTTACCGCTCCTTCAAGAAATGGACAGGAACCTCACCCGGCCAGTACAGGCAGGAGCTGGCGCTGCAACAGCAGGATTCACGGCATGGCTGAGATACCTGGCGACTATGCAGGAAAGAAAGCATTTTTTGACAGAGTGCTGACGGTGTATGGCCGCAAGCCTGCGCTGGAAGCCCTGCGCGACCCAAAGTTGCAGTGCCTGACGTTACACCTTGCCGACAGCAATCGCACCGGAGGTATAGTCGCCGAGTTGATCGCTGGTGCAAAACAGCGCGACATTCCGGTGCAGCAACATGATCGCCAGGCATTGTCTCGCATCTCCCGCAATGGAAAGCAGGACCAGGGCGTGGCACTGGACATTCTCTGCCCGCGTTTTCGCTCGCTCGCAGGTTACCTGAAGGAGCTACCCACTTTGCCTCGCCAGCGTGTTCTGGCCCTTGACGGGATCACCAACCCACAGAACCTGGGTATGATTCTGCGCTCGGCGGCAGCCGGCAGCATCGACGCTGTGCTGTGGTCGCGACGAGGCAACGCTGCGCTGGGCCCACTGGTGATCAAGGCCAGCGCGGGAACCCTGTATAGAGCCCCTCTGGTGACCTGCGATACTCTGCCAGCAAGCCTGGAACAGTTAGCGGCAGCTGGCGCGGAAATCTGCGTCCTGCAGGCGGAAGCGTCGCAAAACCTGTTCGCCCATGCGGGCAAGGGACACGTGGTCTATGTACTGGGAAACGAGACGGAGGGGATTTCCAAAGAGGTCGCCGCGATGGCGGTTACGCCGCTATCCATTCCCATGAACAACGAGGTGGAGTCACTGAACGTAGCCGTGACCGCAAGTCTTATCGCTTTTCTACCGAGCTATTTGGAAAGGTAGGCCATACCCTCTTCCAGGCCCTTGAGGGTCAGTGGGTACATTCTTCCTTCCAACAGCTTGTGGGTAATACCCACAGACTGCGTGTACTGCCACTCTTCCTCGGGTACCGGGTTTATCCAGATAACCTTGTCGTAAACCTCCTGCAGGCGCCGCATCCACACTTCCCCTGACTCTTCATTCCAGTGCTCCACTGAACCGCCGGGCTGCAGAATTTCATAAGGTGACATCGACGCGTCTCCCACAAACACGACCTTGTAGTCGTGACTGTACTTGTGCAGGACATCGAGTAGCGCGGTACGCTCATTGTGACGGCGCACATTGTTTTTCCAGACGCTTTCGTAGAGGAAGTTATGGAAGTAAAAATACTCCATATGCTTGAACTCCGTGCGCGCCGCCGAGAACAATTCCTCGCATACGCGTACGTGAGGGTCCATGGAACCGCCCACGTCAAAAAACAACAGTACTTTGACCGCGTTGTGGCGCTCCGGCACCATTTTGATATCCAGCAGGCCGGCATTACGTGCCGTGGAACTGATCGTGTCGTCCAGGTCCAGTTCGTCTGCCGCACCAGTGCGGGCAAACTTGCGCAGTCGACGCATGGCCACCTTGATATTACGCGTGCCCAGTTCCACGTTGTCATCGAGGTTTTTGAAGTCCCGTTTTTCCCAGACTTTTACGGCTTTCTTGTTGCGCCCATTGGGACCGACGCGAATGCCCTCCGGATGATAGCCTTCCTGCCCGAACGGCGATGTACCACCGGTACCAATCCATTTGTTGCCGCCTTCGTGGCGCTTTTCCTGCTCCTCGAGGCGTTTCTTGAACTCTTCTATCAGTTTTTCCAGGCCACCGAGCGACTCTATCTGGGCTTTCTCTTCTTCACTCAGGTTCTTTAGAAACTCGGAGCGCAGCCAGTCATCCGGAATAAGCGCCTCGATTACGTCGTCCAGTGCCTCCAGATCCTGGAAATGCAGCCCGAACGCCCTATCAAAGCGGTCAAAATACTTCTCGTCCTTGACCATGCAGGTACGGCTGAAGTAGTAAAAGTCGTCCACCGAGCCGAACACCACCTGACGCTTCATCCCCTCCAGCAAATCGAGCAGTTCGCGGGTCGTCACGGGTACGCCGGCATCTCGCAGTCCCTGGAAAAAATTGATCAGCATTGCCTGTTCACCGGGTCTCGCGACGGTGCATGAACGCCAGCCGCTCCAGCAAATGCACGTCCTGCTCGTTCTTCATCAACGCGCCGTAGAGAGGCGGAATCGCCTTGCTCGGGTCGCGGTCCTTGAGAATCTCATCGGGAATGTCGTCGGCCATCAGTAGTTTAAGCCAGTCAATCAGTTCCGATGTGGACGGCTTCTTCTTCAGGCCCGGTATGGCACGCAAATCAAAGAACACTTCCATCGCCTCTTTGACCAGTTGCCTGGAAATTTCCGGATAATGAACAGCGACAATTTCGCGCATGGTGTCGCGGTCGGGGAAGTTGATGAAATGGAAGAAGCATCTGCGCAGGAATGCGTCCGGCAGTTCTTTTTCATTGTTCGAGGTGATAATAATGATAGGGCGCTGCTTCGCCTTCACGGTCTCGCCGGTCTCGTAAACAAAAAACTCCATACGGTCGAGTTCAACCAGCAAGTCGTTGGGAAACTCGATATCCGCCTTGTCGATCTCGTCAATGAGCAGGACCACTTGCTCGTCAGCATCGAAGGCTTCCCACAGTTTCCCCTTCTTGATGTAGTTGGAGATATCGTGCACTTTCTCGTCACCCAACTGGGAGTCGCGCAGCCGCGATACCGCGTCATATTCGTACAGACCCTGCTGCGCCTTGGTAGTGGACTTGATGTGCCACTGTATAAGGCGTTTACCCAGACCCTGGGCGACTTCCTCGGCAAGCATGGTTTTGCCGGTACCCGGTTCGCCCTTGATCAACAGGGGCCGTTCCAGGGACACCGCCGCATTGACCGCCATGCGCAGGTCGTCCGTGGCAACGTAACGTTCAGTTCCTTCAAATTTCATCTGTTATGGCATCCGCTCAATTTGCAAAGCTGATCAGCGTACCGATTGGGAATCGACTAATCAAGACTGCTGTTGGACTCTGGCCTGTCCGCACTCACACCGCGCACCAGCTCCGCGTCGCCATTGTGCGCCGCCAGCCGGGCACGCTGCTTCCACAAAGCCAGCTTACGGCGCTTGCGCCGGTGCAGTAGCCCCCAGGTAACAAGCAGCACCAGGCCAACGGTAGTCGCCATCCACAACAGTGGCGCCTGGAAGTCGTCTTCCGGAGGTTGCTGTCCGCGGGTGACCAGCGTGGCTTTCTCCGGCGGCGCAACAACCTCCAGGTACAGCGGTAATTCTCGCTGTAGCGTACGAGCCTGCAGCTGCACCAGAAGCTGGTAGCGACCGGGCAGTTCGAACACCGGCATCGCCACACGGTATTCCCCGTCGGCAGGTTGTGGGTATTCTTCAGTTACCGCTATCCGTCGTGACGCGCCGTCCGGGCCGAGTATGTCCACAACAATCTCAAAAGCCTCAAGCACCTGCGGGTCGGTCAGTACCCTGCCCTGCTCCGTCAGCCTCACACCAAGCTCTGACGGGCGGCCTGCCGGTATACTATTGGGCGGAGGGTCCACCTCCAGTTCCAGGTCCGAAATGACCGTGACACGCACTCCGGCGCTGTCGGGGGCATTCACCTGCCATTTCCCCGCCATCGGCGAGGTCACTGTCACCAGCGCGAACTGCTCGTTCTGGAACCAGTCTATGGATCCACCGGTCGCGGACGCTCCGTAGCTGCTCCCGGTTGGATCAAGCAGTTGCAGGCGGTCCTGTTCATCCCCAAAGAACGCAAGCACGGTAAATTCCCGAACGCTGTCATCAATAGCGAAAACACTTCCGGCCAGTGGCACTCTCGCCGTAGGCGCCACCATCTCCAGTGCCTGAAGAAAGATGCCCGTGAGTTGCTGCGCTGACTCTGCCTGCTCTGCAACGCCGCTGGTCGTTTGCGCAAGTGCTCGCAAAAACAGCCAATCAGCTTCAGCCGAGAGTGCGATGGTATGCACCGGTACACCGGTAGCACCCAGTTGGGGCGCTAGCTGCTGCAGTAATTTCCGCGCCGCCCCGGCGTTGACCATGGGCGACTCAGCCACATCAACCTTGCCATCGGTGAGCAGAACAATGCTGCTGCGAAACCCCGGATCAAGCCGGTCGAAGTCATAGGTCGCTGCCGCCAGTGCTGCGGGAATATTGGTTCTCTGGCCGGAGTTGTCGATCTGGCTCATGGCCACCTGCGCGCGAGCCCGCCACTGTGCGTCCACCAGCCCATGAGGCACCAGCTCCCGTACTTCTTCGCCAAACAACCAGACACCCGCCTTGGCGCCCTCCGGCAACAGGCGGATCATCAAATCCATTGCCGGGGCGCGAAGATTGTCAGGGTCGGAGGTTTTCATGCTCCCCGAGATATCAATCAACAGGCGCAGGTCAGGTTTCAGGCCGGCGCCTGCCGTGTCCGCACCAGCAGCGGGCGCGAACAGGCACAGCAACAGCAGTGCCAGTAGCGAACTGCGCACTACGCCTGCTCCGCAGCGCCGGGGGTGGCAGCCTCGGGAGTTCGACGCCCCGACCTGAGCAGCGTCAGGCGTAACAACAAGGCCAACACCAGCGCCACGGCGCAGGCAAGGCCCAGCGGTCTCAGCGCATGTTCCGCCTGGGCAGGCCCCTCGGTGGCGAGTTGGAACACAGCAACCACCAGGGCGGGCGCCAGTGTGTCCACGCCCTCTCGGGGGTAGGCCGGGGTCAACATCAATGCGGCAGCGAGCAACACCAGTGCCGCCGACCAGCCAGTGGGCCAGCGCCTGAGCAGCCACCAGCCGAAGCACAGGGTGAACAGGACAGCTGCGCCGCAATACACATAAATAGCGGTCATGTAGGAGGTCTCGCTCAGCACATCATCACTCCTGATCTACCCAGGTCACAATATGTTCATCGTAACCGTCCGGATGGACAAACTCGTCGGAAATCGCCTTGCCTCGAATAGAAACGCCCGCTTCGTGCACGCTCTCACGGCTGCCCGACACCAGATAGTGCCAGGCTGGCAGGGGGCTGCCCTGGGCGCGCAATCGGTAGGCGCAGGTTGCCGGCAACCAATCCAGCGACGCCACGTTGTCTGGCTCGAGACTGATGCAGTGGGACACCATTACCGATCGTCGTGGGTAATCGCTGCAGCTGCAGGAGGCCTCCCGCAGGTAGCGGCAGCGCACGCGAGTATAGAACACCTCGCCGGTGTCAGCATCTTCCAGCTTGTGCAGACAACATTTGGCACAGCCATCGCACAAGGCTTCCCACTGCTGCCGGTCGAGTTCCGCCAGCGGCAGCGTGTTCCACCAGTCAGTCACTGCATTCATTCCTGCGCCTCAGTTGTTCGGGCGTCGGCGGCATCTGCAGGAAAAACCCCTGCTCCGCAATGCCTGCGAGCACATCAGCCGCATTGACCCTGGCGAGCTTCCTTTGCGCATCCAGTAACATGGTCATTACACTCTGCGGCTCGCCGAACTGTTTCATCAGCGACTCAGGCACGTCCTTTGTTCCCTGGGCACGGTCGACATACAGATACATCTCTTCCTTGCGCGGACTGCGGAATATCTCGATAAACCTGCGCTCACTGTCGGGCTCCATCAGGCGCTCCTCTCCAGCATATCTTTAAGCGGCGCTACCACACGCTCGCCTCGCCAGCCTGACCAGAGCAAAGGCTCCGGCTGATCGCCGCGAACCAGCACCTCGAAATCCTTGCCGGACACCAGCATTTGCGGGGCAACTCCCAGCTCTTTGGCAATCACTGCGCTGCGGGTCTTCAGTTGCTTGACCTGGTCACGCTGCGCGGCGGTTAGTGGCGCCGGCAGGCGTACAGGCAGGTTCGCCTTATCACCCTGATCAGTCTCTGCGATGACCTGCAACAAGGCATCGCCGTAGCGACGCAATGAAGACGGGTGCCAGTCGGCACAGTCACGCAACTGCTCCGGCGTGGCCGGTTGCGTCTGCGCCAGTTGCAAACAGGTTTTATCGTCGATAATCCAACTGCGTGGCTTATCCTTCTCGCGTGCAACCTTCTCCCGCCATTCACACAAAGCGATCAGCACGGCCAATTGACCGGGCGGCAGCTTCCACGCGCCTTTGATGCGTCGGTAGTAGTCTGCGGCATTGCTGGAAGCGAGACCGTCGCAGGCGGCCGCGCCATCTTCCAACACCCAGTTCCAGCGGCCCTGTTCCCGGCAACGTCGCGCCAGCTGCGTATACACATCCAGCAGCCAGATGACATCCTGCGCCGCGTAATGGCATTGCGATTCAGTGAGGGGGCGTTGCAGCCAATCCGAGCGGGTCTCACCTTTGGGCAAGTCTTCGTGGCACAGCTGCTGCACCAGTGCGCGGTAACCGAGTCCGAACTCCAGCCCGACCAGTGCTGCTGCTTTCTGCGTGTCAAACAGGGGTTGCGGCAGCACTCCCAGCCAGCGCTGAAAGACCTCCAGATCCTCGCTGGCGGAATGCAGGACCTTGATGACTGCGCTGTCGGTGAGCAACTGCGCCAGCGGCGATGGATCAGTGAGACCAAGCGGGTCGATCAACCAGGCGGTGCCGGCCGCAGGCCCCGTGGCAAAGCACAGTTGCACCAGCGCGACCTGCGGATAAAACGTGTTGCGACGCATGAACTCGGTATCCACCATCACCGCTTCACACGCGTCAGCACGCTGAAGCAGCGCGTGAAGGTCTTGATCCGTCTCTATCAGTATCCAGTCCACTGGCTACTCCACCGGCCTGCGACCGGAAAATGCATGAGCGAGAGTGCTGCCATCCACATACTCCAGCTCACCGCCAAGCGGCACGCCGTGCGCAATACGGGACACTTTAACGCCCTCACGCTGCAGTACATCTGACAGGTAATAGGCCGTGGCCTCACCCTCTACCGTCGGGTTGGTCGCCAGAATCACCTCGGCGATTCCCTCGTCCACCACGCGCTGTTGAAAACGGTCCAGGCCGATCTCCTCCGGCCCGATTCCATCTATGGGTGACAGATGGCCCATCAACACAAAATACACACCGCGGTAACTGCCGCTCTGCTCTACGGCCAGCACATCGGCCGGTGTTTCCACCACGCAGATGGTAGACGTGTCGCGGCGGGGATCAATGCAGATTTCACAGACTTCCAGTTCGGTAAAATTCCTGCAGCGTGAGCAGTGGTCGACCTTGTCCACCGCTGTGCGTAAGGCATCGGCCAGAGCCGTGGCACCCTCGCGGTCACGTTCCAATAGATACAGCGTCATGCGCTGCGCGGACTTGGGGCCGACACCGGGCAGGCAACGCAGTGCATCCATCAATTCCTGCAGAGCCGGGCTGAATTTCATGCCGTTTCCGAACTGCGTCAAAATGGCATCTTGAAGCCACCGGGGAGATCCAGCCCCGCGGCCAGCCCGGACATCGCTTCCCGGTTGTGAGCCTCTACCTTACGCACCGCGTCATTAACCGCGGCCGCTAGCAAATCCTCCAGGACTTCCTTATCTTCAGACAATACGGAAGGATCTATATTGACGCGCTTGACGTCATGGCGCCCGGTCATGACTACCGAGACCAGGCCGGCGCCAGCCTCACCGCGCACCTCTGCATTGGCGAGCTCCTCCTGTTTCTTCTGCATGTCCGCTTGCATTTTTTGAGCCTGTTGCATCAGGTCAGATATGTTCTTCATTGCTTCTCCCTCATGATTCCAGCGGGGCGATGGAGCTCGCGTCCAGTTCCCCGTCAAACCGTGCTATCAGGGACTGCAGCCGGGGATCGTTCTCAATCTCTGCCACAGCCTGCTGCTGCCGCTCGCGTGCCGCCCTGGCCTGCTGCATGGCCGGCGTCTCGCCTCCGGGCTGGCCCAGCGTAATGGTAACGGAGACTTTCCGCCCCAGGTAATTCTCCAGAGCCAGCGCTATCTTCTGTTGCTGGCTTTCGTTGAAGAGGGACGCGTTGTCGCTGTCCAGTACGAACTCCAGTTTGTCATCCGCAACGCTGAGCAGTTCCATATTCGCGGCCACGTTCTGCACCATACCGCGCAGGCCCAGCTGGCTGAGCAGCGCTGGCCAGTTCTTCGGGGTGGGTTCAACGGCTGCGGCTGCAGCCTCAAGCACCGCCGTCACCTCCGCTGACCCTGACTCCGCCGACTGCGCGGGTACTGCGTCGGCCAATGGCTGCCTGCTCAGTGCCGGCCGGGGCGTTTGCACAGGTGTCGGCGGTTCCGGCGGAGGAGCACTCCCCCGCGCCGGCTCAAGTGGCTTTTTTGCCTTGGCACCGACCTCCGCGGCGGGGTTGTCCGGTGTGATTGAGGATGGCACAGGCTGCAATTGTGCAGCGTCGATGGACTCATCTATCACCGCTGAGGGCCTGAACGCCAGCATGCGCAACAACAGCATCTCAAACCCGCTGCGCGGATCCGGTGACAGCCCCATATCGCGCTTGCCGTTGATGGCGATCTGGTAGAACAGCTGAGCATCCTCGGCGGTGATTGATTGCGCCAGCGCGACCACTCGTTCGGCATCACCCCAGCTATTGTCCACGGCATCAGGCACCGCCTGGGCTACCGCTACGCGATGGGTCAGGGAGATCAGCTCGTCGCAGCTGCCCTCAAAATCCGGGGCGTGCTCCGCCATACGACCCACTACTGCGAGCAATTCGGCCGGGTCGCCTGCTGCGATACCCTCGAGTAACTGGTACACAAAACTCAGGTCTACAGTGCCCAACATGCTGCGCACATCGCTTTCGCTCAGCTTACCCGAGCCAAAGGCAATCGCCTGGTCGGTCAGGCTCAGCGCGTCACGCATGCTGCCGGCAGCGGCACGGCCCAGCAACCACAGAGCGGGCTCCTCAAAACTGACCATCTCCTGTTCCAGCACGTTGGCGAGATGACCGACTATCTGCTCCGGCGGCATATTCTTGAGGTTGAACTGCAGGCAGCGGGACAACACAGTGGCCGGTAGTTTTTGTGGGTCCGTGGTGGCCAGCAGGAACTTGACATGGGGAGGCGGCTCCTCCAGCGTTTTCAGCAGCGCATTGAAACTGCTGGTGGAGAGCATGTGCACTTCGTCTATGAGGTAAACCTTATAGCGTGAGCGTGTCGGCGCATACTGCACGTTTTCCAACAGTTCACGGGTATCTTCCACCTTGGTACGAGACGCAGCGTCGACCTCCAGCAAGTCTACGCTGCGACCCTCGGCAATTTCCCGGCAGGAACCGCACTCACCACAGGGCTCGGAACTGACGCCCTGCTCGCAGTTGAGACATTTTGCGAGGATACGCGCAATCGTCGTCTTGCCCACGCCCCGGGTACCGGTAAACAGGTAGGCGTGATGCAGGCGATCGTGATCCAGCGCGTTGATCAACGCCTGCAGCACGTGCTCCTGGCCGACCATTTCCCGGAAGCTTCTGGGCCGCCATTTGCGCGCGAGTACCTGGTAAGACATTCGCCGTTTGCCTTATAGAAAGTAAAGAAAGAAAGGATACACCAGAGGCGTATTGACCGGAACCGGAACCAGCCCGGGAACACCTGCCCAAAAACCTGAAATTGGAGATGACCCAGACAGCCACACCCCGGCACACGAGTCGGTAACTACGGCTGCTCCCTTCCAGGCCTGACCGGGTTCGCTACCTATCATTGCGAGGGGACCGCCTGGGCCACCATAGCGCCTGCAGCTGACTGCAGAGGGCGCGTATTGTGCGTGAAAGCATGCAACGCTGCAAGTGATCCGCTCAAACAGTGCTTGACGTACATGTTAATAGCTTTAACATTAATGTTAATCACCTTAACATCACCGGCACTCCCCTATGAACTTGAAACAGGAACAAGGAAAGCGTACCCGCTTTGGCAATGCCGCGGGGTTGACCGTGGCAGTGCTGGTGGTGATCGGGTTGACGGCTGTGCTGCACGCCCGCTTTGCCATGGGTGAGAAACCCCTCCCACGGACCCCGCTGACCGTCGCCAGCGTTACCTACCAGATACAGGACAGTTACCAGCGAGCGGACTCCTACCTGGGGCTGGTCAGCGCGGGCCGACAGTCCACGCTGGGCTTTGAAGCTGCGGGAACCATTTCCGCGCTGCCCTGGCGCGAAGGCAGCCATGTGGAGAAGGGTGAGGTAATTGCCAGGCTGGATGACGCGGCTCTACAGGCCAGCGCCCGGGCCACGCGGGCGGAGTTGGCACAGGCCAGATCAGAGCTGGAACTGGCCCAACTCAAGGCCAAACGTCAGCGGGAACTGCGCGAAACCGGTGCCGTATCCCGTGAAGCCTTCGACGAGACCCGCCTGCGTGCGCAAGCGCTGGCATCGCGTGTTGAAGCCGTTGCCGCCAGATTACAGAGCATAGAGATCAACCTGGCCAAGACACAACTACGAGCCCCCTACTCCGGCGTGATTGCAGACCGCTATGTACACGAGGGCACCGCGGCAAATCCGGGAACGCCTGTTGTCCATTTTATCGAGACAGCTGGCCGCGAAGCCAATATCGGAATTTCCGTGTCGCGCATCGCTGCCCTGCAACCGGGCAGACCCTACACCCTGTCGCTGCGAGGCAAGCCTTTTAGCAGTGAATTGCTCAGCGTACGCCCGGATGTGGACCCGGTTACCCGCGTCACCACAGCGGTGTTTTCAATACCCGCCGAAATGCCGGCTGTTGACGGAGAGCCGATCAGCCTCATCCTGTCCGAGGAGGTTATCTCAAGGGGAGGATGGCTGCCGCTGGCCGCTCTTCAGGAAGGCAAGCGCGGACTGTGGACGGTATTGCGGCTGGTCACCCGGGATGGGCACACCGTAGGCGTTCGCGAAGCGGTAGAAATTCTGGAGATCAAGGGCGACCGGGCTTATGTGCGCGGCACGCTTCCCGACGGCAGCCAGGTGGTGGCCAGTGGCGTGCACCGCATTACGCCGGGAACGCCGGTAACGATTGCGGGAGTCAACTGAGATGCTGGCACAGTTGCTTTACCACCACTGGCGTTATTTCGCCCTACTGATAATTTGTGTGCTGGCAGTGGGCATCAACAGCTTCAGCAATATTCCGCGCCAGGAAGAGCCCACCCTGACCAATTTCGCCGGCACCATCACCACCTTCTATCCCGGAGCAACCCCCGACCGGGTAGAAGCCCTGGTGACCAAACCCCTGGAAGACGAACTGCGTAAGATATCTGAATTGGACACACTTCAGTCCACCTCCAGCACCGGTGTTGCCTTCCTCAATATCAGATTGGACAACACCCTGCCAAAAAACGAACTGGAGCGCGTCTGGTCGGAAATCCGGGACGCCATGACAGACGCGACCCGACGCTTCCCACCCGGTGCGGGCGAGCCTTCTTTTGATAACGATCGCTTACAGTCTTTCACCGCTATCGTGGCTCTATCAGGCACCGAGGGAGTGGAAGTATCACGCTCCTTGCTGGGTAGGCTAGCCGAGGATTTCGCGGACCAGGCACGCAACCTTGAGGGCACCAAGCTGGCTGAAGTCTTCGGTGAGCCGGCCGAGGAAATCCGCGTGGCGATTGATGAAGACGCACTGATTTCCCGCGGCCTGAGTTTGCAGCAGGTAGCCGCCGCTCTGCAGGCTGCGGACGCCAAAATCTCCTCCGGACGCTCAACCGGCGGCGGGATGGACATGCTGATTGAATTGGCGGGCGACTTTGACTCGCTGACCCGTATACGCGAGGTCATTGTCAACACGTCCGCAAACGGCAGCGCGACACGTATTTCAGATCTCGGCCGGGTTTATAAGGCCGAAGTCACACCGCCGCCTTCCATGGCACTGGTGCAGGGGCGCCCCGGAATACTGATAGGCATTGCCATGGAAGACGGCCGGCAAGTAGACCGCTGGGCCGCTGAGTTTCAACAGATGCTGGATGATTTCATCGCCAACGCACCCGCCAGCGTCAGCATCGAAAAAACCTTCGACCAGAGCAACTACGCACGCAGCAGGCTGATAGACGTCAGCCTGAATCTCGCCATCGGCATCGCGCTGGTGTTGCTGGTATTGCTGTTCACATTAGGAGTACGGGCCGCGATCGTCGTCGCCATCATCCTTCCCCTGTGTGGCTTGATATCGATCGTAGTGATGGAGCGCACAGGGATGGCGCTGCACCAGATGTCCATCTGCGGACTGATCGTAGCACTGGGTCTGCTGGTGGACGGCTCAATCGTCATGACAGACGAGGTGCGCAAGCGACTGCTGGAAGGACAGAGCCCCTACGAAGCGATAGCCGATGCCGTCAAGCGACTGCGTATACCGCTGCTGTCCTCTGCGGTCACCACTATTCTGGCTTTCATGCCTATGGCCATCATGCCCGGGCCCGGTGGCGACTTCATCGGTGCCGTCGCGCAGTCAGTTATCATTATGCTGGTATCTTCAGCCCTGCTGGCACTGACCGTAACCCCGGTACTGGCAGCCTGGTTACTGCCCCGCACCGCTGAAGAAGACCGCCATTGGTATACCGGCGGACTGGACAGCGGCAAAGCAGGTGAGAGGTTGGCCGCCGCCATGGACTGGAGCCTGCACCACCCGGTCGCCGCGATCGCCCTGGCGCTGAGCCTCCCGATAACAGGTTTTTTGTCGTTCCCCACGCTGACCGCACAATTCTTCCCCGGCACCGACCGTGACCAGATGTACATACAGGTAAAGCTCGCCGACGGGCGATCCATTGACGACACCCTGGCACTGGTCAGGAAGCTGGATCAACGCCTGCGCTCAGACGCCCTGATCCGGCGCGTAGACTGGACCCTGGGCGAGAGTGCTCCGCCGTTCTATTACAACATGCTCCGCACTCGCGAGGGCATTCCCTCCTGGGCAGAAGCGCTGGTGATGACCAGGGACGCAAAACAAACAGACAACCTGATCCGTTCACTGCAGACTGAACTCGATGTGACGCACCCTCAGGCGCGCATCGTGGTCAAGGGAATATATCAGGGTCCGCCGGTGTCAGCGCCTCTGGAAATTGAAATTCATGGTCCTAACCTCACCGTCCTGCAGCAGTTGGGAGAGCAGTTACGACAGCGTATTGACCGCACACCTCATGTCATTCACAGCGCGGTGGATCTTGCCGGCGGGGCGCCCAAAGTCGTGTTCCATCTGAACGAGGAGCGACTGCGATTGGCGAACCTGCAATTGGTGGACGCTGCGAATGCCCTCAACGACGCCCTGCGCGGCCGGGTCGGTGGCGAAGTGCTGGAAGGCACGGAGCGCCTGCCGGTGCGCGTTCGTCTGCGTGAAGCAGACTGGGGGACACCTGACCAGATTGCGGACCTGCGCTTACCGGTTTCCTCTCCATCAGGCACGGTCACGGGAATCCCCCTGAGCGCTCTGGGCCGCCCCACGCTGGAACCATCCCAAAGCCCTATCACCCGCCTGGATGGAGTGCGCATCAATACCGTCCAGGGATTTCTCACACGGGGGGTATTACCGGAAGAGGCACTTAAACTGTTAAAGGCAGACCTGGCTTCCAACCCTATCGATCTCCCCCCGGGCTACACACTGGTGTACGGCGGCGACGCTGATGAGCGGGCGGACGTTGTCGACAAGATCATGGCGCCCATGGGTCTGATCATGTCCGCTCTGCTGGCGACCATTGTGCTCACGTTCAACTCCTGGCGGCTCTCGGCTGTGGCTGTGCTGGTTTGCATCTGTTCCATGGGCCTGTCGCTGTTGTCCCTGGCATTGTTTGAATACCCCTTTGGTATCATGTCGATGATTGGCGTGATCGGTTCCATTGGCGTTTCGATCAATGCGGCAATCATTATCATGACCGCCCTGCAGGCCAGCCCGGGGGCAATGCAGGGCAGCCGCTATGCCATCCGCGAGGTGGTGATGGATTCAAGCCGCCATATTGTTTCCACCACCGTCACCACTTTTGGTGGGTTCCTGCCACTCATTCTGGAAGGCAGCCAGTTCTGGCCTCCCTTTGCCATGGCGATTGCCGGTGGTGTACTGTTATCTACTATTATTTCCTTCTTCCTGGTGCCGCCCATGTTTTTACTGGTGAATAGCCTGGGCAGCCCGGGACAGTGGTTTGCCAGACCAGGGGCCGCAAGCAGATGAGCAAGTGCGGCAGTTATCATCACGGCGATCTGCGCAATGCGCTCATTCTGGCCGCGGTTGAACTGATAGAGGAGCGAAACTCGCCTGACTTCCCCATTTCGGAAGCGGCCAAGCGGGCCGGCGTGAGCCCGGCAGCGCCCTACAGGCACTTTAAAGATCGCGAGGCCCTGCTGGAGGCGGTGTCGGACCTCTACTTCATAGGCCTGGCCGACGCCACCCAGACCACCCGCGCCAGGTACCCTAAAGGCTCGCGAGAATCCATCGTCGCGCTGGGTCATACCTATATTGACTACGTGTCGGGGCGCCCCGCTTTTTACAATCTCATCTGGAACCAGGGCCCGGCCTACCATGAAAACAGGAAGGAGGAAGATCAGCGCCCGGGTTTCTACAACTTTGTAGGCGCGGTTGCCGACTGGTGTGATCAGCGTGCGCTGAAGGACTCCAACCCACTGGAGCTGAGCGTAAAACTGTGGGCCATGGCCCATGGCTTGTCCGTACTCAATATCAACGGCCAGTTGGGGCTGTTTATGCCCGGAGCAGATGTGCTGGAGATGCTCAGTAGCAGCGCCAACACGTTTCTGGACGGCGTAGAGGGGCGACAATGAATTGCACGCCGCGCCTGCACGCTCCCGCTCGCGTCAGGCTGCGCCCCGCCACCACTGAGATTCTGAGCCGATGACCTTACCCGTCAGGCTGGCCTGGGTATCCATCGCTGGTATTACCCTGTCTGTGTTATTCCTGACTCCAGTGGGTGTATCCGCGCCATGGGATAAATTTCTGCACTTTCTGTTCTTCGGTATTCTGGCTTTGTTCGCGTACATTCCCAGCCGCAGTAATCGGACTTACCTGAAATACTGCCTGTACATAGTCCTGTTCAGCGCGGCGATTGAACTGCTGCAGTCGCAACTACCGGACCGGGACATGTCGTCTGTAGACCTGCTGGCCAATGTTGCAGGCGTGCTCCTGGCAGCGACGCTGATGTACGCCATCAGAGGCCGCAAACGCGCCGCAGGCCAGCGACCTTAAAGGCGAGCTTCACCTGATCAGTCCAGCAGCGTGACGCAACCGGTATCCCCATCCAGACGCACCCGGTTACCGCTCTGCAGAAAATGCGTTCCCTGGCGTGTATTGACCACGCAGGGCAGTCCATATTCACGCGCTATCACCGCACCATGCGAGACCGAACTTCCCAGGTCTGTCACCAGGCCACCAATCAAACTGAAGTAAGGCGTCCAGCCAATGTCAGTAATGGGCGTCACCAGTATTTCACCCGGCTCCAGCGCCGCCGCCTCGGCCAGGGTGTTGGCTACCCTGACCACGCCCTCTACCACGCCGCGCGAGGCGGGCCGGCCTATCAGCACGCCATCTTTCACCTCTACCGATTGCGCCTCAAGCGGCTCGGGCATGCCCACCGATATCTCGGGGAATTCGAACTGCTGTTGATAGTCCAGCGCGCTGCGGCGAGCCAGTGCAGTTTCCACCGCAGCGGCCTGCGGCGCCGCGATGAACTCTCCCAGCTCCCAGGTAGGGAAAAAGCAAACCAGGTCAGGGTCGGGTATCAGGCCTTCTGCAGCCATGCGTTGGCCAAGGTGACGAAACGCGACCTTGAACCGGTGAGCCAGTTCCACCAATTGTGACTTGGTCAACTCGCGGCGGCGAATGGCGTTGTGGGCCCTGGGCAGAATCCAGCGTAAGCCGCGACTCAGTGATGACCAGTCTATTGCTTCGCTGTGCAGCTCGCGATGCCCTCCGGTCAGTAACCGCGCATGCACCGCAGCCTGCATACTCTGTATCAGCGGAGTGAGATCATCACGCCAGGACGGGTCACGTACGCACAGTTCGCGATAGCCTCGATGCCCGTGACGATCGAGAAAATCCTGAAATAATGTGGATACTTCGCGGGTTTCCCGCAACCAGGTGATGGCCTCTTCGATAGTGGCGGCCTGGAATGCGCTCTTTGCCTGCGGGTGCGCGGCAACGACGTCCAGCAATTCGTCCAACTCTTCAAGCATCAGCGCGCTTTCCACGTTGCTGGCGCCTGACAGCAGGCGCACCGCCTCTGCCTGCTCTGCCACCGTGCTTTCGTTGGATTTTCCCGACACCATATTCTCTACAATGGCGCACAGAAAACCCGATAGCGCGGAGGACTGGATATGTACCGCCATAGCGTGATCGAAGAAGGACATTTTGCTGGAAATCTCGCGCCACATCGCTTCACTATCCTGCAATTCCTCAATAGCAAACTGCTCCAGTTCCCGGCCGAAGCCTGCCACCACTTTTGGCGCTGCCAGGCAGTAGCGCAGCAGCTTTGCTGTATTACCAATGCGCCGCCACAGGGGCAGTGGTGGCAGCGCCTTGAGCTCCGGCACAACGCGGCCACAGAGCGTTTGCGCTGCCTGTTCAACGCTGGAGCCCAGCACGCCGGCTGACATATACACATTACCCGTCATATTGAGAAACAGGTGCCCGTAGGCCGACGCCGTTATCTGCCAGTTCGTATCAATACGCTCGCGCACACCCACCTTCACCTGCATGTGCTGCAGGCCGTAATCAATACCCCAACCGGTAAAGGACATTGTTAGCGGGCAGACCGCGCCAGGCATCATTTCACTGACATTGCTGATTGTCAGCACGTCGTCTGCACGCGGCAGCACCGTATCGAACTCATTCAGGTCTGCCGGCAAGGTAGTGACAGGACGCGCCTGGAGCCAGAATAGTTCACCGCTCTGGTCGATTGCCCACTCCAGGTCCAGCGGCTGTCCCTCCTGTGCTGCAGCGGCCCGTGCCTGAGTGGCTATCCGGGTGATATCCGCGTCACTGAGCACCGCGTTGTTGCCTACCAGCTGTCTGCGAACAATGTCCCCGTAGCGATTGATCGCATAGTGATCCGGTGTAGCCTCTCCACTTACCAGGGCTTCGCCGAGCCCCTCCACCGCATCGATTATCAGGAGATCGCGCCGGGCGCTTACCGGGTCAGCAGTAAACACCACGCCTGCCGCGCTAGCATCCACCATGCGCTGCACTACCACGTTCATAACCGCCACATCGTTCTCGGCATTGGCTTCCAGGTACTGCCTGGCGCGGTCACCGGCAGCAGAGGCGACGCACTGGTCTATCGCCTGGCGCAAGCCGGCCTCATCCTCCACATTCAGAACCGTGTCGTACTGGCCGGCAAAAGAGGCTTCCGCTCCATCCTCACCCTGGGCGGAGGAACGCACTGCCACTTTTGCACAGCTCAGCCCGTGGAAAGCCTCGTCCAGCCCGGGGGGATAGCTGGCTGCTTCTGCATTGCGAATGACGAACGCGGGGGGCACCGCGAGCCCCATGGCGAGTAAACGGGACAGGCCCCAGGCCTTGCCCCCTACCGAATCGTCATCAATCTGTTCGAGTGTCAGGATTTCCATAGCCAAACCGGCGCACCTTTGCGTGGGCTGTCAGCCCAATTCATATTCTTCAAGACCGCTTTTTTCTTGTAGATCACAGTATTCCTTGAAGTTTCCCGGGAACAGGAATGGCGCGTGACCCGCAGCATTGCGGTAGTAACTGTGGCAGTCACTGGAACCCCAGGAGAAACGTTCGAAGCGCTGGTCCATCCATTGATTATATTGGTCAAATGCATTCCTGCTGACGGCAATACTGTTTGCCTGTGCAGACTGCATGTCGCCCAGTAAACGAACGATGGTCTCCACGTTCTTTTCTGCCGTCAGGAAATAGGACACGTTAAGTACCAGCCCGTTGGGACCAACAGCAAAAAAGTAATTTGGGAAGTCCGGTACCGAAATACCTTTGTGAGCTCTTGGGTCATCGCCCATGGTCTGCGCCAGAGACTTGCCGCTGGCCCCTACCACATCGATTCGATCGAAATCGAGTATCCTGTATCCCGTGCAGTAAATAATGACGTCGGCGTCAATAGTGCGGCCGTCACTGGTGATCAAGCCAGTGGCCGTCACCTCGCGCAGGCCCGAGGGAACCAGCTCAACGTTGTCACGGTTCAGTGCCGGGTAGAAATCATCGGACACAAGCCCGCGCTTGCAACCATAGTGGGTGTCAGGCACCAGCGCTTCCTGGGTTGCCGGGTCATTCACCGTACGCTTGATAAAGCGTTTGACGACGTTTTCGAACTGGCCCATGCGTTTGTGGCCCAGTGTGACGGCATGTTCCACCTGGCCCATCATGGTCCGCTGCCACTTACGGGTAAGGGTAATCAGTGCGGGAAAGCGCCTTACCAGTTTTTTATAGCGCTCGGAGTAACGTTTTTTGCCTCGCGGCATTATCCAGTTCGCGGAACGCTGCAACACGGTAAGCTGCCCTGCTATTTGCGCCACTTCCGGAACAATCTGTACCGCGCTGGCGGCTGAACCAACAATGGCCACCCGCTTGCCGGTCAGGTCAACATCATGGTTCCAGCGGGTACCGTGCCAGCTGTCGCCCTGGAAGCTGTCCATCCCCGGCACGTCGGGATACAGCGGCGTATGCTGGTTTCCCATGGCATTGATGACTACATCGAAATCCTGTTCTTCGCCTTCACTTGTGCGCAAGCGCCACGATCCGCCTGCCTGGTAGTGAGCGGTATCAATTCGAGTATTCAACTGCATGTGCGTATCCAGCCCGAACTCGGTAGCGCAGCGCGCCAGATAGGCCTGGATCTCAGGCTGGTCAACGAAGTTCGCGCTCCAGTCAGGATTAGGGGCATAAGAAAAGCTGTAGGAGTGTGCCCATACGTCGCAGGCAAGCCCGGGATAACTGTGCAGTCGCCAGGTCCCGCCGGGGGCATCCAGCGCGTCGAAAATGGTGAAGTCGGTAAACCCCTTTTGCAACAGTTCACGCCCCGCGGCAATGCCTGCAGGACCGGCCCCGATAATGGCTATACGCAATGGTTTGTCTCTACTCATACTCTGGCATTCCTGTAAGTCTTATGGAACGTTGTTAAGGTTTGTATTGGCCAACGCATCAGGCACTGATTAACTCATATTCCTGCAGAATTGGTTCGTCCAACTCGTGCCGATACTCAGACGGCGGCCCCGGGAACGTTGCAGGAATACCGTCATCGTCGAGATACCAACTGGAGCAGCCGGAAGTCCATATCGTCTCGCCGAAAGCATTGCGCAGGTTTTGCATGTAAGCGGCGGTTATATCGTTCCTGGGCGCCATGGCAGTGATCTCACCCTGGCGGATTTTATCGATACACTGCATGACGTAGTTCACCCCAATCTCTGCAATCTCGATAAGTGAAAGGTTGGTGATGGGGCTATTGGGGCCAACCAGCATAAAATAGTTGGGAAAGCCGGGAATACTGATAGACCGGTACGTCTTGATACCATCTTTCCAGTAATCTGCCAGCGACTGTCCGTTAAGCCCTACGACATGTTTCACGTTCTGTGCATTAAAGAAGAACCCGGTAGCGAGAATCAACAAGTCCAGCTTGTGCTCTTTGCCATCCACGGTGCGTACGCCTTCAGGCGTGACGCATTCAATGGCCGTTGTTTCCACTGTGACATTCGAGCGCTGAACCGCCTCGTGAAAACTGCCTGACATAATCATGCGTCTGCACATGGGAAGGTAGTCCGGCGTTAGCTTCTTGCGCAGTACCGGATCTTTCACCGAGTCCAGAGCGCTCTGGCAAGCCTTGAAGACAACGCGACGTCGAAATCCGTCCTTCAGGGCCGCAAGACCAAACTGTTCCCCTATCCAGCTGTAGAACCAGCGAGTGAGCCTGCCCAGAACAGGAAAAGCGTGTTTGAGGCGTATCGCCATAGGCGAATACTCGGGGTTGGCAGTGTTGATAACCCATTGTGGAGTGCGCTGGAAGATAGTGAGGTGTTCCGCTCTGGCTGAAAGTGGGTCTACCGATTGCACAGAGGAAGAGCCGGTGCCGATAATGCCCACGCGCTTGCCCGTGTAATCGTAGTCGTCATCCCAATCTGCGGTGTGAAAACAGGCGCCGGAGAAGTCCTGCAGGCCTTTGATATCCGGATAATGAAGATTATTCAGTGGGCCTGTAGCCGCCACATACACATCGAAGAGTTCCTCGTTGCCGTCGCCCGTGGTCACTCGCCACTGCGCATTTTCAAACCGGGCGGCTGTAACCTCGGTATTGAAGCGAATGAAAGGTCGTACACCATACTTATCCACCACCTTCTCAAAATAGGCACGAATTTCCGGGCCCGGCGAAAACCGATGCGTCCAGTCCGGGTTGGGCTCAAAACTGTAGCTGTAGGTAAAGGAGGCAACATCACAGGCCACACCCGGATAGCGATTCTGCCGCCATGTACCAGAGACCGCGCCGGACCGCTCGTAGACAACAAAGTTATCGATACCTTTTTCCAGCAGCTTGATAGCCATAAGAATGCCGGACATACCGGCTCCCACGATACAGATACGCGGTTCTTCGCCGGGTTCGCCAGAGTGTGTGTTTGCAGCAGAAGCAGTCATTCAAGCTTATCCATGTTTTAAGCAGGCAGAATATTTCGAATGGGATCAGGTTAATCCCATCATCTCGACAATACCGTGGCTATGCCCCGCGATGTAGCCGCCATCGGCAACAATAGCCTGCCCGGTAACGAATGAGGCTTCATCTGAAGCCAGAAACAGAGCGACGTTCGCCATTTCCAGTGGCTCACCAAAACGCCCCAGCTTGGTCTGCGCACGGATATCAGCCTTCACGTCAGCCATGAACTCCTGATTGAGCACATCATCAAACATGGGCGTCTCAATGAACCCGGGGCAAAGCGCATTGCAACGTATACCCATGCGGCCGTAATCAATCGCGATATTCTTGCTGAGGTTCACCACGCCAGCTTTCGAAGCGTTGTAGGAACTGCCGCCTTCTGTAGCGACGACGCCTTCGCAACTGGCAACGGTGACGATACTGCCGCTGCGCTGCTGCATCATTTGCGGCAGTACGGCCTTGGCAGAGAAAAAAGTGCCACTGAGGTTGACGTCGATAACCCGTTGCCAGGCCGCCTCTTCTACCATGTGAACCGGCCCTGCATCTCCGATGCCGGCAGAGGTTACCAGCACATCCAAAGAACCAAACTCCTCCACGGCCTCGCCAACAGCGCCCTGCTGGTACTCCAGGCTGGTCACGTCGCCCTCCAGAAACAGTACCTTGTCGCTGATCGATTCAAGCTCGTGCCATTGCTCGTTGCGCTTCAGGTCCAGACCGACTATCGCCGCGCCCTCCTCGGCGAAGCGCCTGGCGCAGGCAAAACCGATACCTGACCCCGCTCCGGTTATCAACGCTACTTTGTTATTCAGTCGTCCGCCCATCCTGTTGCTCCCTGGTTCAGTCGCCGTCTCAGCTAGTGTTGCGCGCTCAGGCGAACACGGATCTGAGAAATTCAATTCGCTTGTGCATAGACGCTACGGCGGTCTCATTCTTTGCAACGCCGTCGTAGCCATGAATCGTACCGCTGGTTTCGTTCAACTGCGCCGCGTTGCCAGCGGCTGCCAGTGCACCGGCGTAAGCAAGCCCCTCATCACGCAGCGGGTCAAACTCCGCTGTCTCGATGTAGGCCGGGGGCAGCTTGTTCACATCACCCAGCCCCGGTGCCGCATAGGGTGGTGTTGCGTCCGTCCCATAGTCCCGCAGGTACATTTCCCACATTCGCCGGTTGGACACCGCGCTAAAGACAGGCACATCCACGAACTCTCGAGCAGAAGCTGTATTGCAACGGCTGTCCAGCACCGGGTAGATGAGCATTTGCCCGCACAAATTCACCAGCCCCTCATCCCGGGCCCGCTGCGCGACACCTGCAGCCAGCGCGCCTCCCGCACTGTCGCCGCCTACAGCGATGCGAGTTGTATCAACCCCCAGCTTGCCGGCATTGCCTACAACCCACTGCAGCGCAGCGTAAGCGTCATTGAAACCATGGGGAAAAGGATGCTTCAAGGCCAGCCGGTAGCAGACAAAGACCGTAACGCAGCCTGTGGATTCGGCGTAGCGCTCGGCATTTTCCAGGTGAATACTGCCGAAGGTCATCGCGAAGGCTCCGCCATGATAGTAAATGAGCGCTGGCGCATCGGCCTTGACACCCTGCGGTGTGAAGACCCGGACCTCAAAACGTCCTCCACCCTGTGCAGGAATCGTATGACGAGTATTCGCGACGGTGTGAGAGCGCGTGCGAAACAGCCGCGTCACCCTGAGCAGCAGGTTGAAAAAGCCTATCACCACAGAATTGAAGCGAAAGTTCATCACCGGGAATTTCTCGAAGTCCTGGTGGATTGCGTAGCGTTCAGCTGATGCCATATCTTTCCCGCTGCATTGTTACTGGCGGCCCCGACTCAAATAGCCGGGGGTGCAAAAGTAGGATTGCGCACCAGGCGAATGTCCTCCAGCCTGGTACTGGCCGTATCACGCCATGGGTTGCCTGCGGGCGGCAGCAGGTAAAACGTGTTGTCTTTTATCCCTTGCAGCACACGCTCCGCGAGGATTCGTGGCGCGAGCGACCCTGCCGTTGCGTCAGTAATTGCCGTCATGGACATGTTCTGCATCTCTGTCACGTTTTCTTCGGCCAGTTCCGCCGGCCGGTTTCTGGCGGAGGTGGCGATACCGGTATTGACCAGTTCAGGGCAGAGGCAGGAAACGTTGACCTGTGGGGCTGTCATCGCCAATTCATGGAACAGGCATTCACTCAGGGACAGCACCGCATGCTTGGTCATGTGGTAGATACCCGCAAACGGCAATGTGCAAAGGGACGCCATGGATGAGGTGTTTACGATATGGCAGGCGTCGCCCTGCTCGATCATCTGCGGTACGAAGTGACGCAGCCCATGAATCACACCCCACTGGTTTACCCGCATCAACCACTCGTAGTCGTCTTCCGTCTGCTCCCAGAGTAGCCCGCCTGTGTAAACACCCGCGTTGTTGCACAACACCTGCACGCTGCCAAAACGCGCCACCGTCGCTTCGCACAGCGCTGCGACAGACTTGCCACTGCCTACGTCCGTTACCACACCCAGGGCCTCTACGCCCGGCGCCGACACCTCATCGACAGCCGCATCCAGGGCATCCCGTTCGATATCAGCAAGCACCACATTCATGCCCTGCTCGGCAAAAATCCTGGCCAGTTCCAGCCCGATGCCACTGGCCGCGCCGGTCACTACCGCAGTCTTTCCTTTAAAATCCAGCATGCGTAACTTGCGCCTCCGGCGCTACAGAGCAAGCATCGCCTGGCGCTTCAGGCTCGGCTGAGCTTTGCGCCAGAAACGTAATCCACTACTTGCGGTTACAGGTTAGTAACCTGTAACCTAATCAATCAGGCTGCAGACGTCAACCGCTGGCAGCCCAACTTCCCAAACCAGAGTCAGTCAGGACAAGAAAATGACCAGCCCAGCCAAAACACGGATCCTCGATGCTGCAGAAGACCTGTTCGCCAACCGCGGCTACGAAGCAACTTCGATGGTTGACATCGCGGACGTGGTCAATGTGAGCGGACCGGCGATCTACAAGCATTACGGGAGCAAGACAGAGGTGTACGAGGCAGTGGTAGAGCGCTTGTTCGCTCCCATGAAGACCTACATGGCGCAACATGACCCGCTGCAGGACGAGCAGTCTGTCGAACTGCTCAGGAAACTGGTCAACCACCACATTGACCACCCGAACATTTCACGCATCATCCAGCAGGCGACACTGAACTCCGGAGACCATTTGAACAAGTTAGTAGACGACTGGTACCGCCCCTTCTTTTCACAAATTCTGGCGCAAACCGGGGCATTGACGCCAGTGATCATGGCCTTTCACAGTATGCTACTGGGCTACATTACGCTCGCGCCGCTGCACGAGAAGATATTTCAGGTCGACCCCTTGAGCGCGGAGAACATCCAGCAGCAGCTGGCCTTACAGAGCAGCATGGCGGAATTACTGATGGCAGCGGCTGCTAATACCACCCTCACCTGAGGACGGACTAACCGCGCAAATCAAGCGAACGAAAAATCGCTCGTGAGAGCTGATCTGACGAGAACACAGCTTGTCTCCAGTAGAAAAATAATGGGACGGGCATCTCACTGATATTTCAGCAGTTCCGCGTCCATTACTTTCTCTTTGTTGTCGGTGGTGATGGAAGTGGAAGAAGATTTGCTCGAGCCACTATGCTTTAGCTTGCCGTCTTCAGTCACTACCCACCTATCGTCAGAATTGTCGCCGTAGGTGGATGTGTAGCTACCCACCGTTTCTGTATGGACGTCCATGATCACCAGCGCGTCTGCACCCTTGGCCATAGCCTGGGTCTTCAACTCCTCGACCATGGCACCCGAATCCCAGCCATCCATCGCAGATGCTGTGATCTTGCCCATCACTACATGAGGTCTATTTACATCCTCCATCGCATAGTAGACGTCTACCTGAGAGGTCGGTGGATAGCTCTCGCCTACGTAGTCGGTGTTAACGCAGCCGACCAGAAGCGCGGCAAAAGCGGTATATGCCAGTAACGCTCTCAACTTCATAGATATTTGCTCCATCTCTTACCTGGTTAATCAGGGGGATTTCGTAAATATAAAGGATTGGGGAGTTCGCTGCCAGGCGAACGCAAACCATGCCCGAGCTTTTAAGAAAGACCCTCCAGAGACTCAGAGAAGGCGCTCGAGAGCAAGAATTATTGAATGCCCGCTTTCACCCCAAAACGGCAGCCGCTATTAGCTGCCTCTCAACGCCGGCGGCAGCGGCAACCGACCTGGAGCGCAGCGGAAGGTTGGACGTCCGGCCCCGCAGGGGCGCACTGGCTGCCCTTGTTAAGCGGCGACATCTTCGAAGGTAAAGTGGGGAATATCTGTCCTGTCCTTGGCGTGTTCCATTGTCATCGCGCAGATGTGACCCTCTGCGTCCAGATCTATGACAGTATCGGCGTCGAGGTTACGTGTCTCAACGATGTCACCGAACCGGAACTCAATGTAAAGAGTATCAGTATCACGGATATATTGAACTTTCATGGCTTATAGCCTCGATCAAAGAACGCGTTATGGATAGTCTCGCCGTACGCTAGAAGGAGAACTCTAAGAAATCTTCAACCCATTTCAGCCAGCCCGTAGTTGTTATGTGCGCCGCTTCCATCTGGACGGGTGCCTGCTACCGTGCATAACAGATACAACAGAAATTTCTGAGCCCTGCACAAGGTAAAAAATTGAGAAGGGAAATCTGGGTAGAACAGCCCGATGAGTATTGCGATGAACGATGGGGTAAGACATAGGGCTTCGCTCGCTCGAAGGAATCTATTATCTCCAGCACGGTATCCAGGAACTGTCCGCCCAGTCCTGGACTTTGAGATTCATACCAAGTTGCTGCTTCCTCGAGATCAAGCTCCGCCTCTTCCCTGAGCCGGATGGTGTAGCTCATAGCCGTTTTCGAATCTCAGAAACCACGTCTCTGGCAGGCCGACCGAGATCGCCATCTACCTCGAACGCGTCAAGACGACGGTCAATTTCGGCCACCTGATCTTGGGTCAATGGTAGCGCTCCTTGGTCGTGAGCAATGCTATCCCATAAATCTTCGACAATTCGAATACGCTCTTCGATAGGCAGGTTTTTCAGCGTTGCATCCATACCCAAATCATACTCCTCAAGCACGGTGTGTCCAGCGCACATAACGCCTCAGGTTGAGGCGCGCGTCAGCGCGTCCTGCGCCGAAGGCGCCTTGCAACCTTGACTGGTTAGATAGCCTCATGCCTGCCCCCTTAGCATTCTAAAAAGACAAACAAATACTTCCCGTTTTATTACCATCGCGAGACCCACAATTAACTCTAACGAGTAGAACGCAAGATACAAAAGTTCCCGGGCTTCGGCGGCAGATGCCTTGAAGAAAGCCATACTCACACCAGCAAGGCCCTCAAATGCGGATACGATAAAAAAAGCACCAGCAACCTGAAGAATAAAGCCTTCGGAAACAGAACCGTCCGATGCTTGAGTATTAGCTGTACGAAGGACAGAATTGGATGTTCGGAATAGTACAGACGCAAGCAATAGACCCACTGCCAAGTACGTTGCCACTAGCACAACTTGATATGTGATAGACGGACCGTCTTTCAGTAGCACGAAAAATGATAAAAATGCTGGCGAAAGAAGAAACACCTCTAACGCCATCCAAATGGCTAGAATTTTGATTGCGACTGCTGTGACTTCTCTTGTGTTCATTAAGGCTCTCTAACGCCTACGGTTGCGCCGGCGATACGCCGTAACCCGTACTTGTTAGGCGGCTGATACATTGATCTTTACTCCAAGTGAATGAAGCACTTTCTGCACTGTTTCATATCTTGGTTTCGCACCAGGGGCAAAGGCTTTGTACAGACTCTCCCTGCCTAAGCCAGACTCTTGCGCGATAGCCGTCATGCCTCTTGCTTTCGCGACATGGCCGATTGCCGCCAGGAAGATCCCAGGGTCGTCTTCTTCTAGTGCGGCAGAAAGGTATTCGGCGATAGTTTCCTCACTATCAAGATATGCACTTGGATCGAATTCTGTAACTTTAACCATACCAGTTACTCCGCTCTCAGTTCGGTCAAAATTCTCCGAGCGTGAGCTATATCCTTGCTTTGGCTCGATTTGTCTCCTCCACAAAGGAGGAGAATCACCAGACCAGACTTTCGGGTGTAATAAATCCGATAACCTGGCCCAAAATGCATCCGGAGTTCATGCAGGCCGGAGCCTAGCGATTTCGAGTCTCCGGTATTTCCTTGCCGCAGCGACTCGATTCGCACCAGTATCCTTGCAATAGCCCTACGGGCTTTCAGTTTCGAAAGCCATTTTGCAAAAATATCCGTCTGCTGGACTTGATACATCTACGAATTGTATCCAAATGGATACATATTTGCAACTGGCGCGATGATCGACGAGGCCGCCTAACGAATGAGATGGACTCCCCCTACCCACACGGCATCGCAATGTGCCAAAGTGAAGTCGGTGGACAAACACTTAAAGGTAGGAGGAGTCGTCATGAATATTACAACTTTGGGTATCGATTTGGCCAAGAATAACTTCAGTGTAGTGGGTATGAATGAACACGGCAAAGTGCTTCTTCGTAAAAGCCTGACCCGCGCCAAATTGCTGCCATTTATCGCCCAGTGCCCGCCCTGTCTAATAGGCATGGAAGCCTGTAGCGGTGCCCACTACTGGGGTCGAGAGTTCGAGAAACTCGGGCACCGTGTCGGGATCATTGCCGCCAAATTTGTTGAACCCTTTCGCAAAGGCTGTAAGAACGACAACAACGACGCCGAAGCGATCTGTGAGGTTGTTTCCAGACCCAACATTTGGTTCGTTCCAATCAAGACGCCAGACCAGCAAGCGGTACTGTGCATTCACCGCGCTCGACAGGGCCTGATTCGCGAGAGAACTGGATTAATCAATCAACTCAGAGGGCTGCTGTCTGAATTTGGTCTGGTCATGCCCAAAGGCCGGTACACAGCGCAGGCTCACATTCCCCGCATACTGGAAGACGCCGAGAATGACTTGCCGCATCTGGCACGAAGTATCATCAACGACCTGTGGCAACGAATTCAACACGCCAATGATCAGATTCTCACCTATGACCGTGATCTGGCCAGAGTGGTACGCGAAGATGAGAACGCTAAACGGCTGATGTCGATTCCAGGTGTGGGAGAACAGGTCGCCTCCGGCATCGTTGCCAGTGTACCCGACCCTCGCCTGTTCAAGAACAGCCGTCAATTCGCTGCCTGGCTGGGGTTGGTCCCCAGGCAATACACGACGGGTGGTCACATACGATTGGGGCGAATCACCAAGCGCGGAGACAAATACTTGCGGATGTGTTTGGTACACGGTGCCCGTGCCGTAGTGGCGAACCTGCGGGATAAACAGGATAAGGTCAGTTGTTGGGCGCGTGAATTGATCCAGCGTAGAGGCTATCTGCGGGCAGTGGTTGCACTGGCGGCAAGAAACGCTCGGTTGATATGGACACTGATGGTGAAGCAGGAAAGCTACCGTGCTATGCCAGCACAGTGAGACACTGAGAAATGACAGCCACTGATCACGGGGATTAAGTCCCAAACCATAACGGGAGGTACCCACCGAGTCCTGCGAAGGCGGTAGATGACAACGAGTCAGACCGAGGAAGCGATAGCCTGGTGCTTGAAGTGATCTTCGAGATCGTCTAACGAATAAGGCACGCTTCCCAAGCGAATACTCATCTTGGTCCGAGCAATAGATGCTCTACAGTAGGCCGAATGTAGAGGTGCAGTCTCATACTTGAAGTCAAAAAGCGCTGTAGCTTGACACCAGGGGGAGTCCATGTAGCTTGCAGCAGCGGGCGCGCGGCATGCTCTTCCGGCGACCGAAGGGAGCGCACTGCCTGCACTTGTTATTGGGCGACATTTGAGGACCCACTTTTTGGATGTAACCCGTCCACAACCCTGCATTGTTATGTGCTGCCACAGTGCAAGTCTTTTTCATAGCTAAGGACCTCAGTAACAATGACGGTACCATCGTAGCCGGGTATTCGTTCTGTGACGAATACAGCTCTGACCTTTATGACACCGCCATAGTTCTTTAGCTTAGCGTAGGTCAAATCTGCTTTCGCGGATGCATTGCTCGGGACGATCTTGAACGTACCCATTATGCTCACTGGAGTCTCCGAGAATACACAAGGAGTGAATACGCCCACCTCGTGATGCGTAGTGTATGTTCCTAAATACACGTTACTATCGCTCCATGCGATAGGGGCCATCAGAAGGACGGCAAGGATTAACCTGGAGCAAAATCTGCTAGAGCACATAACGCCCACAAAAAGGGCCGCCGGTACGGCGGTCCCGATTGCTTGTGCTTGTTACGTGGGCGGCAAGAGTGGAAAGCACGGCATGCCCCTTTGCGGTTGGCTGATAGAAAAAGGTTAGTTCACACGGACCGCACGTGCAACCGGCC
>Ga0070727_10000288_pt1 | contig 68357 bp, 45 predicted proteins | sample tdAd472_FD_66722 | JGI IMG/M metagenome (GOLD analysis project Ga0070727, IMG submission 66722) | Marine sediment microbial communities from the Atlantic coast under amendment with organic carbon and nitrate - tdAd47.2 | ecosystem: Environmental > Aquatic > Marine > Coastal > Sediment | place... | reverse complement strand
GGCATTCGGCATGGGCACGGCGGTGACGTTCGTCGTGACGATCGCCGGAACACTGACGTTCCTCACGCACCGCTACGTGCTGCTGCCGCTGGACCTGGCATTCCTGCAGTACATCGTCTTCATCTTTGTAATCGCCGGCACGGTGCAGCTTGTCGAAATGGTTGTCCGAAAGTTTCAGCCGGCGTTGTACGAAGCCTTCGGTGTCTTCCTGCCGATGATCACAACGAACTGTGCGATTCTGGGCACGTGCCTGTTCGTCTGGCTGAAGGGTTACGACACGCTGCTGAAGGCCGTCGTGTTCAGCTTTTTCAACGGGGTTGGCTTCACGCTGGCGATCGTCATCATGGCCGGCCTGCGGGAAGAGCTGACGTTCGCCGACGTGCCGAAGCCGTTGCGCGGTGCACCGATCACACTGTTCGTCGCGGCGATCCTCGCGATGGCGTTCATGGGCTTCGCCGGAATCGGCACCGCTCAGTAAAGACGGAAGGCTGTTCAGGACCGCTCGGCGAAGCAGCCTTGGCAAGTTCGGCCATGAATCAAGTCGGGTCACAGAACCGGATGTTGGCGCCGACTTTTCGGCTGATCGACTTGCGGACGACGGTGCTCGTCGGCGGCACTTCCTGTCGGCAGACCTCAATCCGACGAGGCGTCCCAGCGGCGGCGCAGGGCGTCGAACAGGACCGCGGTGACGATGACCGCTCCCGTAATGACCTGCTTCATCGCATCCGTCGTGCCCAGGTGAGCCAGCCCGGTCTGCAGCACGCGGATGATCAGCACGCCGAGGAACGAATTCACCACGTTGCCGCGCCCGCCCATCAGGCTCGTGCCGCCGATCACACACGCAGCAATCGCCGGGAGTTCGAGTCCCACAGCGCCGTTCGGATCGGCACTCGACAACCGGCTGGTCTCGATCAGGCCGGCGACTCCGGCCAGCAGTCCGCTCAGCACAAATACCGCAATGGAATACGGTGCGACTCGGATTCCCGACAGCCGCACGGCCTCCGCGTTCGAACCAATCGCCAGACAGTAGCGGCCGAAAACCGTCCGGCTCAGTACGAACTGGGCGATCACGACCGCCGCGACAGCCACCAGAAACGCGGGTGAGATCCCCAGTCCTGCCAACGGCTCGCCAACAGCTTCGACCGGTTTGCCGATGAACTTGATCTGCGAGTTCGTCAGCAGCTTCGCGGCACCGCGAGCGATCTCCAGCATTCCGAGGGTGACGATAAATGCAGGCACTCGCATGCCGACCGAAACCAGTCCGTTGAACAGTCCGCACAAGGCCCCTGTCAGCAGGCAGGCGATCATCGCTGTCGCGAGAGACCACTCGTAGTCTTTCATCAGCACGCCAATCACCGCGGAAGACATCGCGAGCACCGCGCCAACGGATAGATCGATCCCCCCGATGATCAGCACGAGCGTCATTCCGACCGCGACGCAGGTGAGCGCCGGGATCTGATTCGCAATGATTGAAAAGGTCGCCGGTTTCAGAAAACCATCGCTGGCCATTCCAAACACGGCGACCAGGAGTGCCAGGACGCCGAGAAGAGCGGCGGAGGGCAACAGCGGTTGAGGGATCGGCAGCTTCTTCATGCGTTATTGTGGGCCGTGTCGGAAACCATTCTCCGACATGGAAGAGTGATGGACTGCCCGCGTAATTTGGCGCGGGGCGATGGAAACACCATTCCGCATCGAGTCGGTGTGGACGTGCCGTTCGATACCGGAATCGCGACTGCCTGCGAATCCCGATCAGCGGGTTCCTGGCAGAACGGCACGAATCTCGGTTTCCCTGGGGCGGGTCTTGGGGAGCGATCGTCCGGATGAGATTCATCTCGTGGCTCATCTTAATCGCTCTTCGAACCAGTTGGCGCTGGCTCTACTTCTTCCGCTTCTTTCGATCGGCAAACAGAGGCAGAGCGTTCGACTCCTTCGCCCACGCAGTCCAGCGGTCGCTCAGACTGGTGACAAGGTCCGGTTTCTCGGCAGCGAGGTTGTTGAGTTCGACTCGGTCGGCGTTCAAGTCGTACAGCTCCCAGGCCGCGGGGTCGGAGGCGTTCTTTGTGACGAGCTTCCAGTCGCCGTCGCGGATGGCGGCGTGCTTTTCGTGTTCCCAGAACAGCGTGCGCGAGCAGGTTTCGTCCGGGTTGCGGAACGTCGGCAGCAGGCTTTCTCCGCGCAGAGCTTTGACGGGCTGGCCGTTGCGTTCGGTCGGGTAGTCGGCTCCGGCGATGTCGCACAGCGTGGCCATGATGTCGACGACGTGGCCGGGCTGGCTGGTCAGGCGGCCGCCGTCGCGGATGACCTGCGGCCAGTGAGCGATCAGCGGTGTGGCGATGCCGCCTTCGTGGACCCAGCGTTTGTAGAGGCGGAACGGCGTGTTCGATGCGCACGCCCAGGCCTGCCCCTGGCTGACCGACCAGCCGGACTCCTTGCGCCAGTCCGCGTAGTTGGCGATTCTGTTCTGCTCCCACTTCAGCCCGTACATACCGTTCTCGGCCGAGCAGCCGTTGTCGGAGAGGAACAGGATCAGCGTGTTGTCGATTTCGCCGAGGTCCTTCAGCTTCCGCACCAGCCGCCCGATGTTCTGGTCGAGCCGTTCGATCTGCGCCGCGTAGATCGCTCGCCGGAAGTCGAGTTCTCGGCGGTCGGACTCGCTGACGTTCTCCCACGGTTCGTTTTCCGACGGACTCAGCGGCGTGTCGGGCGCGACGATGCCAAGCTGCTTCATCCGAGCCAGCCGCTCCTCGCGCAGCCGGTCCCAGCCGCCGAGGTACTGGCCTTTGAAGTGAGCGATGTTTTCTTCCGGAGCTTCCAGCGGGAAGTGCGGCGCGTTGTGGGCGAGGTACAGCAGGAACGGCTGATCGCGATCGGCCTCGTCCAGAAACTTCAGTGCCCAGTCGGTGAAGACGTCCGTCGTGTACCACTCTTTGTCCGGGTGCAGCGTGTTGGGCGGGTCGGCGGTCGGTGGAATCGCGAGCCGCCCGTCATGAAAGACCGGGCAGTTCGGCAGCACTTTGAAGTAGCTGTCGATGTGAATGTGGATGCCGTAGAAGTGCTCGAACCCGCGATCAGTCGGCCACTGCCCCGGCGCATGTCCAACGTGCCACTTGCCGGCCATCAGCGTCTGATACCCCGCCGGCCGCAGAGCCTCGGCAAACGTGACGCAGCGATCATTGAGGTATCCCCGATACCCCCGCCCCCGGTTCTGATAAACCATGTGCCCGACGCCAGCCTCGTGTGAGTACACCCCGGTCAACAACGCCGCCCGAGTCGGACAGCACCGCGACGTGTTGTAAAACTGAGTAAACCGCAACCCACCCGCCGCCAGAGCATCAATGTTCGGAGTCGGAATCTCACCGCCGTAACACCCGATATCCGAGTAGCCCATGTCGTCCGCGAGGATGACGACGACATTCGGCCGTTCATCCGCAAGAACGCTTGTGGCGACGAAGAGCAGAACAGCAGAGACAGCGAAGGATCGAGTCGGAGTCAACACGGGTTTCGAGGCCTTTTGAAATGAGGCATGGGAAAAGACTGCATACGTTCGGAAGACACGTAGCAGAACAATTCATTTTGACGCACCAAATCGCTCTGAACGGAGATGGGCGATCCGTCAAAGCAGTGGCCGTCTCTGTCAAATCGGTTCACCGTTCGTGTCTTGGCAACTGTGCCAGCGTATTCCTGCGAACTACCAGGAGAGCGCTTCTGGCAAATCTGCGAACAGCTCTTTCAAGTCTGCGCGGGACTCCGGCTGTCGTTGCATTTCGCGCCAGACGAACGGATGCGGATGCGCCAACAGTGCCTCTCGCAGTTCTTTCAGCTGACTTGAAGATGCACCATCGTCGCGCTGGTTGCGATATACCGCCAATCTCGCAAAGTAGTCCCCGCAGGCGCTGGCTCTCGCACGCGGCAGAAGAGTGCGCTCATTGAGCCCCTGCAGGCCGATCGTGTACTCCGCCCGGAGGTAATCTTCGGTGTCAGGCTTCGCACGCGGCAGAAACAGAAACGTGTCGACGATATCAAGTTCGAGATAGTGCAGCGGGTCCTCACTGCGAGGATCGATCAACGCAGGTTTCCCTTTTCGCGGAGGCTTGATTGCTGCACCGCGCTTCCGAGTCACGTCGTGCAGCAGACCATCGCGGTCAATGACAGCAAACCGATTGTTCTTCCAGGTGCCGTTACATGGACCGCATGCCATCAAATAGTTGGTCCAGACGAATGCACGATCGGGATAAAGATCCTTCGGATAGATGTGCTCGACTTCGTCCGGCTGCGAAACTTCGCAGTAGCAGCAGCGCCCCTGTCCCGGACAAATGTCAAGAAGCTTACTTCGGACAACGCGAAAGTTTTTGTTAGAAGCGGTGTTCCGTCTCTTGAACAAGCCCTTGGCGGACGCGACCTGTGACTCGTAGTCCGCCTCGTTGTCAACCTGTTTCTGCATCGCGGCCAATTCGCGCGTCGTAACATCTGGCAGCGCATGATTCTGAAGACGGAGCATGAGTCAGCCTCCCATCACGCCTGCGCCAGCTGTGGGAAGGCATGCTCGTAAGTCGTTCAGTTCCTGTTTCTCGGAAGCGTTCAGACGGCTTGTGCGGGACTTCTGATTCAATTCCGCAAGCCGCCTCAAACGCTTCTGGCCAGCCTCAGATCGGCCGATGTCAGTGCCGAACAATTCTGTTCCGTACGCGTCGAGGATGTCGCCATAAAGCAACTGTTCGAGTTCCCGTCCCGTGATTCGACCAAACGACCTTTGATCGTCACCCGGCTTGGCAAGTCGCCAGACCGTTCCTTGATCAGCAGACTGACAGACGAGCGGACTATGCGTTGTGACGATGAATTGCAGCTTCGGGAAATACTGCCGGAACCAGAGCCCGATCCGGCGTTGCCAGGTCGGATGCAGATGCGCGTCGATTTCGTCAATCAGTACGACGCCAGGAAGATCGATCACCATCTCACCGCGCCGAATCTTTTCGAAGACGGCCGGCTGCCCATACACGACAACCAGTTGGCGAATCAGTTCAAAGGTCATGCTGAGAATCGAGCGGTACCCGTCGCTGAGCTGGTCAACCTTCACGAGTTGTCCGTTGCCGTCGCAGAATACGACTCCTTCCGATGAAACTTGTTCCAACTGCGTGTCGTGCGGAAGCAAGCCGCCGGAATTGATGAACGATTTCACGTCGTCCAGCATGTTGCCTTCCGGTGACTGTTCAAGTTTTTTGACGTGCAGCAGTTTCAACCACTCAAGGCACTCGGTGAGAGCGACATCTTCACCGAAAGCGGAGAGGTGCCGCGCCAGTTTCGGATGACTGTAAAAGAGCTTTTCAAAGCTCTGATCACCTCCTGCAAACCGGCGAAACGGGCCGTACGCCGCACTGAACCAGCCTTTTCCTGTGCCCCAGACATAGTGGTATGGGTTGACTTCGTATTTCGCCCCTGCCAGCGAAACCGCGCCGCTGCCAGGGTCGCGGGAAAACTTCAGTCCCGCCGGAACATAGTATTTCTTGAGCGGCGCTCCCTTTGACGTAGTCCCGTCGCAATCTGTGTCCGGTTCGATATTGAGTTCGATACGGCCTTCTTTCTGGTTCCCACGAAGCCAATCATTCCAGTCGAGTCGCAGAGCTGGAGCTTCATCAGGACCAGTCAAAGCCAGAGCAATTGCTCGAATCAGTGTCGATTTTCCCGATCCGTTATCGCCGATGATGACGTGCCAGCCAGCCCATTTCTGGTGATCGAATTCCAGTTGAAACTGATCGATCGACCGAACGTTCTTGATCGCGACACTGTGCAAATACATGTCAGCAATTCCGTGAAGGCGAAACCTGAAGTTGACGGCTTATGAAACTTCGCCATCAGCGAGGCCGAAACTAGACCCGATGTCCCGACCCGCCATCGCGCGCAGCTTATTCTGCTAACCCGAAGTTGTCATTGGTTTGGTAACCCGCCCTACGTCGCGTTGTGGGATCAAGTCTTCGTTGTGAGCTGCGTCCAGGTCAGCTCGTGGGGCAGGACTCCCTCAGCGATTGACCGGGCGGCGGCGAGGCCGGCGGCTTCTCCGATCGGCACTGCGTTGCCGGTGACTCGGTAGCTGGAGTGGGCGATGAAGTCGCCGCTGATGCAGCGGCCGGCCAGCAGCAGGCCGTCGACGTCGGCGGCGACCAGTGCCGGATACGGGATGTCGTATGGCTTCAGGCCGCCGGATTTGAAGTTGCGGTCGATCTCTTTGTTGCCCGCCGTCGAGAGCGCGTGAACGTCGATCGGGAACGTCGCGCGGCAGACGGCTTCTGGATGCCGCAGGCCTTTTGCCAGGTCCTCGGCGGTGACTTCGTAGCGGCCTCGAATGCGGCGGCCTTCGCGCACGCCGATCTGCTCGGCCGTCGCCACGACAGCAATGTCCTTCCACGGGCCGCCGATCTTTCGCAGGCCGGAAATGATCTTGTGAATCTCGCGCCGCGCCCGGATCGTTGCGTCGGTGATCGCCTGGTTGTCGAACGCGGAGACTCCGTACTCGTGGTTGGTCATAATCGAGAAGATGCCGCTGTGCAGATGCCGCAGCGTCGGGCCGCGATACGACGGGTTGATCCCGGCCTCTTCCATCAGCTTCAGCAGCTTCGGCTTGGCGGACGAAGCCGTTTCGCGAATGAACTCGCGAACGGCGTCCGGATCGACACCCGTCAGCAACGCGAGCATCGACATCGGCTGGCAGGTGCAGTCGCTGCCGACTCCCAGATCAAACCGGCAGCCGGCCTGAGCCGCCAGGTCGCCGTCGCCGGTGCAGTCAATAAACCGGTCCGCGACCCATGCCTGCCGACCGGATTTGGATTCCGTGACGATCGCCGCCAACCGGTTCTGAGCATTCGTGACCGCTCCGACCACGCGCGTGTGCAGCAGAATCTTCACGCCGGCTTCGACGAGGAGTTCTTCGAGCACCAGCTTGGCGACTTCCGGATCGTAGACCGTGCCGGTCGTGTCGCGAGCCACCGAACTGCCGCGCTCGGCAAACAGCCGCAGCAGCTCGGCCATGATGCCCGACTTGTTGCCCGCGTCGAGAATCTTGGTGAGCAGTCCCGCCGTCCAGATTCCGCCCAGGCACCCCGCGACTTCAATCAACCGCACGTCCGCCCCGGCTCGGGCCGCTGCCAGCGCTGCAGCAATCCCCGCTGGTCCGCCACCGCAAACGATCACCTGAGACCGCGCCGCGACCGGGATCTCACGAGTCGCTTCGCTGAGATGTCTGCCATCTGCCGCCAGCGCCCCGGCGGTTCGCAGGACCTCACCGCGAACGATGTCCGGAGCGGCCGCGGTTGTTGACGGTGTGCTCGACTGATCGTCGGCGATGAGCAGGCTGGACTGGCCAAGAACTGCTCCGCTGGCGAGTGTCTTGAGGAAGCTGCGTCGCTGACTGGTTGAGGGGCCGTCTGACATCAGGTTGCTTTCTGAGAAAAACTGAGAGTGGACTAAACGAAACGCCGCTTCGATGGTCGCAACTGGTCACTGTCGGTCGCTGTCTGTCTTCAGATCAGAACTCTCTGTGAGCTTCGGGCTCGTGAAACAATGTCGGCGTGTTGTCGGAACCGTTCATTACTCTGCCCCCAGTCATTCTGCCAATGCAGAGTTTTGGCAGAATGACTGGGGGCAGAATCATCCAGGCAGTCTGATATTCGCTCTGTGCGGGATTGCAAATCGTGAATGAACGTCGCTGGTGGCCGGCGCCTGCGGCTGCGCGTTAAACGAACTACTGCGTCCTGGTGGGCGACAGTCTGTCTCGCTCGACCTCGTTGGACCAGTGTTCGAGTTTGTTGAGCAGGCGGTCGCGCAGGGCGGATTGTCGATCGGCCAGGTCGACGGACTCGTTGGGGTCGGTTTTCAGATCGTAGAGTCGCGCTTCCGCAGTCGATTCGCCGTGTGGGATGTTCCGCGTGACGTAAGGCCGGACGAGCTTCCAGTCGCCTTCGCGGATGGCGGCGTTGTGGCTGTAAATCGGCGTGCCGCGATTCCATTGCCAGAAGCGATGGGTCGGCAACTGCGAAGCCGCATACGCATCAGAGAGCAGCCCCGCGATGCTGCGGCCATCGAGCGGCTTGTCGGTCCCCGGCGACCTCAGGTTGCAAATCTCGATCAGCGTCGGAACCAGGTCAGTGAAGTGGACAACTTCGTTGCGGCGGATGGACGTGAGCTTGCTTTTCCAACGGACCATCAGCGGGACGTGAATGCCGCCTTCGTTGATCATGTACTTGGTGCCGCGGTTGTCTCCGTTGAAGCGGTCGCCGACAAGCGGGTCGGGGCCGTTGTCGCTGGCAAAGATGACGACCGTGTTCTCCGCAAGACGCAGCCGGTCGAGTTCGTCGAGCAGCACGCCAATACCCGCATCGAGAACTTCGACCATTGCGTAGACCTTCGCCGTCTTCTCGGGCAGCTCCTGCTGAAGATAACGGTTGATGATCTCCTGCGGAGCACTCAGCGGTCGGTGCGGTGCGTAGTGGGCCAGGTGCAGGAAGAACGGTTCACTCTGATGCCGCTGCACAAAATCGACGGCGCGACGAGTCAGTTCGTCGGTCAGGTACGGGCCGTCGAACTCCTGATACTCGCCCTGAATGTCGAGCCGGTACTTGAAGTAGGTCTTCACGTCCGTCGCATCGTTGAAACCGGCGTACTCGTTGAAGCCTCGTTTCAACGGGTGATAGTCAGCGCCCGGGCCAGAGTGCCATTTGCCGATCAGTCCCGTTGCGTAACCACTGGCTTTGAAGCGGTCCGCGATCGTGGTCTCGTCAAGATGCAGCCGCGTCAGGTGCGGGAACTTCTGCTGGTTGAGCGTCACGGAGCCCGTGCGGTGCGGATAGCGGCCCGTCAGCAGTGCCGCTCGCGACGGAGCACAGACCGGAGACCCGGAATAGGCCCGATCGAAATAGACGCTCTCTTCGAGCAGCCGGTCGAGTCGCGGTGTTCTCGACAGGCCGCCGTTGAAACACGACAGGTCACCAATTGCCAGATCGTCGGCAAGGATCAGAATGACATTCGGTCGCTCGGCGGCACTTGTCGGGATGGCGAGACCGACGATCAGCGCCGTCAAAACGGCCAGCGTGGCGAGATGCGTCTGTGCGATTCGCGTCATCGTTTCCTGCGAGAGATTCTGGAAGGCACGAGTGATTGAAGCGGGTGCAGTTTAGACGGCCTGGCAGAGTTTAGACGGCCTGGCAGTTAGATCGCGTGTCAGTCTGCCGTTCCCGCCTGGCGAGGCATCGATTCATAGCGATGCGTCAGGCTGGTGAGCTTCGCGAGATTGTCAGTCGGCGGAAGGGCCTTCACCATCCACGGGTTAAGAAGCGTGCGGAATCAGTGCCCGGCAGCGGACGTTCGGCGGCTGAAGGGCGACCGATCGATGAGTGCCGGAATCGAGAAAGCTGCTCATGAACCGGCCGCGTGTTCTGAAACGGGACATCGCTGGTGGCCGGCGCCTGCGGCTGGGCGTTGAACGATTGATCGAGTGCGCCCTCGCTACAAATCTGGTCTGAGGTTTTTCAGAGATGACGATCGACAACGTTTCGCGAATGGTTCGGCAGTGTCATTTAGCGGCGCTGTTTCTGTGTCTGGCTGTTGGGCACCTGCAGGGACAAGCGGCGGCGGTGACTCTGAAACCGAACGGCGACTTTGAGGCCGATCGTGACGGTGATCAGTGGCCGGATGGCTGGGCGACGGTGAAGCCTGGCGGTGAGTGGATCGCCGAGGACGGCAACCACTTTGTCCGGCTGACGAGTACCTCGCCCGGAAAGATGGTGATGCTTTACCAGGAGATTGCGATTCCGGCGGGTGTTGAAGCGATCGAACTCTCGTTCCGGCAGCGGATTACGGGGCTCAAGGTTGGAAAGAACTCGTGGTTCGACGCGCGCATTCTGATGGAGTTTCTGGATCGTGATCGGAAGAAGGTGACACCGACGCCGTCCGCTCCAGCGTCGCGCAAAGACACGGACGGCTGGGTGACGAAGCAGACGAGTTTCCTGGTGCCGGAAGGCGCGGCGACGCTGAAGTTCATGCCGTGTCTGTTCGAGGTCGCGGCCGGGACGTTCGATCTCGACGACGTTCAGTTGCGGGCGGTCGATGCCGGGCCGATTCGCGAGGCGGCGAATGCAGCAGCGGCCGCTCGGCTGGCGAAGTTCGAAGCCGACGCGAAGAAGCGGCGCGACAAGGCGGAGACGATTCTGCAGCAACACGGGTCGCTGATTACGAACGGTGGCTTCGAGACGGACGTCAGGAAGCAGGACGGCTGGCCGGATGACTGGGGGCGGTTGAAGGCAGGCGGGAGCTGGGAGTCGGAAGGTGGCAATCACTTCCTGCGGATGACCTCGCCGAAGCCCGGCACGATGGTCATGGCCTACCGGACCTTCGACATTCCCGCGGGCACGCAGGCTCTGGAACTGAGCTGGCGGCAGCGCATCACCGGGCTCAAGAAAGGCACGTCGCCGTGGTTCGATGCCCGCATCATGCTGGAGCTGCGTGGCATCGACGGGAAGGAGGTCGCCAGTCCCTCGCCGCCGTACTCGCAGAAAGATACAGACGGCTGGGTCGAACGCCGGACGAGTTTCCTCGTGCCGGATGACGCACTGACGCTGGTGCTCATGCCGAGTCTGTTTCAGGTGCAGGCCGGGACGTTCGATCTCGACGACCTGATGCTCACGCCGACCGATGCTGCCCCACTGTTTGCTGCCGCAAAACAGCGCGAGGCTGAGATCAAGGCTCGCTATGTACCGCCAGAAGAGCCGAACCGGTCGCGCTGGCCGAGCGAACTGCGCGTCGTCGGCAACCGATTGCACGATCGCGATGGCAAGGAAGTCTGGCTGCAGGGCGTCAATGCGGGAGGCCTCGAAACGCTGCCGCAGGATCGGCAGGTCATCAAGTCGGTCGTTGTGGCCATCGACGAGTGGAAAGCGAACTGCGTGCGCTTGCCGATGAACGAAGCCTTCTGGTACGGGAAGAGTGCGTATCAGAAGGACGGCGGGAAGGAGTACCGCGAGATCCTCGACCAGATCATCACACTGGCGGCGAACCGCGGCGCGTACATCGCGATCGACCTGCACCGCTTCCGGGCTCCGAAGGCCGAGCACGCCGCGTTCTGGACGGACTTCGCGACTCAGTACCAGGATCACCCGGCGGTGCTGTTCGACGTGTTCAACGAACCTCACGGTGTGAGCTGGGACGTCTGGCGGAACGGCGGCTTCGTGTCGGAATCGAAAGGGGTCGACGAATCCGCGTTTCTGACCGACGAGGAGAAAAAGAAGAACCGCGGTTTCGAGTCCGTCGGAATGCAGGGGCTCGTGAATGCCGTGCGTTCGACCGGAGCCCGCAACGTGATCATCGCCGGCGGCGTCTTCTGGTGTAATGACCTGTCGGGGATTGCTGACGGTTATGCACTCGACGACCCGACCGGGAACGGCATCATGTACTCGTGGCACACCTACAACTGGCACACCGGCTGGGAGGAGAAGGTGCTGGCCACGGCGGCGAAGTACCCGATCTTCGTCGGCGAATGCGGAGCCGACATCAAAAAGATGAGCTTCATCCCGGCAGACGATCAGGAAGACCCCTACACCTGGGTGCCGGACATGCTGGGCTTCATCCAGAAGTACCGTCTGAACTGGACCGGCTGGTGTCTGCACCCGAAGGCATCGCCAATCATGATCTCTGACTGGAGCTACACGCCCACGCCGTTCTGGGGAGCGTTCGCCAAACGAGCCCTCGCCGGTGAGAAGTTCCCGCTGAAAAAGACGCGGTGACTTGAGGATCGTTCGCCCGGTGAAGCCCGCCGCCCCTCACAGGGCACATCTGCGACCTGTCGTGAAACTGACGCGTTTCGTTCGGCAGCAGGTTCTGAGATGGCCAACAAGAACGAAAGCTCGTCAATGGTTTTCGAGGAACGCCTGTCCGATCTTGAGGAAGAGGCATTCGTCGTGTCGGAAGCCGAAGGCCATTTGTGTGACGACGTTGATCTCGTTGTTGATGCCTTCGAGGACGCCGGTGGACCGGGACCAGCATCAGGCCGAAACTCTGCGCGAGTTTCGGTACGACGACTTTCGACGTCAGGGACGAGCTTCAATCGAGTTCTGGACGGCCCGGATTTGCCCAGTTGCCCGAGAAATCGCTGCCGCTGACAACAACGCCTTTGGCGTGCCAGTTCGAACCGGCATGGACGTCAGGAGTGCAATAACGAAGTGTGAGTGCGCAGCGGCGGTTGTCCGAATCGTTGGCTTCGGAACCGTGCAGCAGCAGGTCCGAGTGCAGCGAGACCTGGCCGGCCTGGAGTTCGTTGATGACTTCCTCGCCGTACTGCTCGACGTTGTCGATCGTTTGATTGAGCACGTTGCCTTCGTCGTCGGCACTGGGGCGGTAGGTCATGTGGCCGAACAGGTGCGAGCCGCCGATAAATCTCATGCAGCCGTTCTGAACTGTTGCGTCGTCGATGGCCAGCCAGACAGTCACCGCTTTTGAAGGTGTCAACGGCCAGTAGCTGGCGTCCTGATGCCAGGCGACGGCTTTTCCATCGTGCGGCATCTTGCAGAAGAAGTGTGAACCCCAGCCAATGACATTTTCACCGAGCACGTCACGGACGAGCGCGACGATGCGCGAGTCGGTCAGCAGGTCGTAAACGCGACCGTGTTTCAGGTGAGCGGTGCTGATCGAATAGCTGTCGCCGCCCGCCGCGATGGTGCGATCGAGCAGTTCGTCGAAGTAGCTGCGGATCGAAGCGATCTCGGCAGCGGGAAAGACGTTGAACGGTCGGGCGTAACCTTCGCGGTTGTAATGGTCGACCTGCTCGTTCGTCATTGTGCCAGGCACTGTTACGGTGCTTGGATAGAACTGCAGATCGCGGTCCATTCCGGAAAGATCGTCCTCTTCCGGAACGGCTTTGAATTCCATATCGCTCGACATGGCAGTTGGTCTTCAGCGGGCAGCGGTGATGCGAAACAGGCTCGTTTCCGAACGAATCAGAAACGACGAGTCGATGACGGCGTACGAAGCGAACGTCCGGATGTCTTCGCCTTCGAGTCGATTGCGGGAAACCTCTTCGTACTTTCGACCAGGACGAAAGACGATCGTTTCTCCGTTCTCGCTCTGCAGATAGATCAGTCCGTTGGCACTCAGCGGTGACGCCGAGAAGTTTCCGCCGAGCCGTTCCTGCCAGATCTCTTCTCCGGAGACGGCATCCAGGCAGGTCAGAATGCCACGATCGCTGACGACGTACAGTTCATCTCCGACAACCAGCGGCGACGGCGTGTGTGGCGCGCCTTTCGTCATGATCCACTTCACGTGAGTTTCCGTGACGTCGCCTTCGCCGGTCGGATCAACGGCCAGCAGCTTTGCCCGGTCGTAACCACTGCCGACATAGACGAGCCCGTGCGCATAAACGGGCCGGGGGATGACTGAGTACCCGTCGTCGTAACTGGCCTTCCAGATCACGCTGCCATCGGGTCGGTAGGCGTAAACGGCTCCTGTTCCCTGCGAGATGATCTGCGGCTGCCCGTTGACTTCGATCAGGATCGGCGTCGTGAACGAAAACTTCTTCTTGAGATGATCGGCCGTCCGGTCCTGCTTCCAGAGCACGTTGCCGGTGCGTTTATCAAGTGCCGCGAGGTACTCAACGTCGCCTCCATCGCAGGCAATGATCAGCTGATCGCCGACCAGGATGGGCGAGCCGCCATTGCCATGCACGGGTCGGTATTTCAGTTCCCGAGTCTGCCAGGCGATCTCTCCGTCGGGACTCAGACATGCGGTGCCTCGCGTGCCGAAATGCACGTAGATGTGTTGCCCGTCCGTGATCGGCGTCGGACTCGCCTGGCTGTTTTTTGAATGAATGCGGTCGACCGCCGCCCCCTCAGAAGTCTGTTTGAAGACCTCAATATTCCAGAGAATCGCCCCGTCCCTGGCGTTCAGACAAAGAGCCCGCAGGGACTGGTCGGGATCCTTGAAGCCGTCGTTGCTGACGGCCGTCGTCAGGTAGATTCGACCGTCGAGAACAATCGGGGATGACCAGCCCAGGCCGGGGATTGCCGTTCTCCACTCGACATTCCTGTCGGCGCTCCATTCGATCGGCAGACCGGTGTTGGAAGCGTGTCCCTGCTGGTCGGGACCGCGAAATTCCGGCCAGTCGGCCAGGCAGAACGCTGAGCCGGAAACGAAGACAGAAACTGCAGACGCAAGCAGCAACGAACGGTTCATCGGCGAGGCCTCGCTCGAACAGGGGAATGGCCGGAAGAAACGACTACGGATCGACGATTTCGACGATCTCCAGTTTGAGCATTCCGCTGGGAACCTCAACCTCGACCTGGTCGCCAACCTTCTTCCCGACGAGCGCACTGGCCAGCGGGCTACTGGTCAGGATCTTCATGACGTCGCCGCTGTAGTCCTCTTCGCCGGGACCGACGAACTCGTACTTTTCCAGATCGTCGAGTTCGAGGTCCTTGACGGTGACGAGCGAGCCGAAGGTCACTTCGCCTTTCGGCAGCGTCGACTTGTCAACGATCGAGCAGTTGGCCAGTTTCGTCTTGAGCTGATTGATCTTGGCCTGCATCAGCCCCTGAGCTTCCCGCTGACCGTGATACTCGGCGTTCTCCTTGAGGTCACCTTCCGCGCGCGCTTCTGCAATGGCATGGGCGATCTTCGGCATTTCCTCTTCTTCGAGTCGCCGGATCTCTTCGCGAATCTTGTCGTAGCCTTCTTTGGAGATTGGGTCGGGCATCGGACTGCTCCGTTCTGTTGAGCCTGGGAACTCAGGCGTGTTTTCGATTTATTCGAGGCGCAACAGCATGGCGGTCGAGCCGATGACAGTTCAGCTCGACCGCCAGTGTTGGATTGGTCGGATTGCACTCAGGGAGTGTAGGGCGACTCAGTTCAGTGTGCTATCCGAGTCGCCAGGTCAGACCGTTTTCCACGATCCCTCAGCAGCGCTCGCGAGGACGGCGTCGCAGACCTTCGCAGTTTCGAGCGCGTCGCGGAACGTCGGGCTGCAGGGCTCGCCGCTGGACAGAGACGCGAGGAAGTCGGCCACCTGATTCACAAACGTGTGCTCGTAACCGATGCAAAGCCCGGGCACCCACCACTTATCCATGTAGGGATGGTCGCCGTCGGTGACGTGCACGCTGCGCCAGCCGCGAACAATGCCTTCGTCGCTGTGATCGAAGAACTCCAGACGGTTCAGATCGTGCAGGTCCCAGCGAATCGACGCGTGCTCGCCGTTGATCTCCAGTGTGTAGAGCGCCTTGTGACCTCGCGCGTAACGAGTCGACTCGAACAGCCCGAGCGACCCGTTGTTGAAGTGGCAGTGAAAGATGCAGGCATCGTCGATGGTGACGGGCTGCTTTTCGCCGGTTTCGGTATGAACTCGCTCTTTGATGAACGTTTCCGTGACGGCGGAAACGTCTTTGATTCCGCCGTTCAGCCAGATGGCCGTGTCGATGCAGTGAGCCAGCAGGTCGCCGGTCACACCCGAACCAGCCGCCTGAGCATCCAGTCGCCAGAGCGCGGCACCACCCTGTGGCAGGTCTTCGTTAATCGTCCAGTCCTGCAGGAAGTTCGCTCGGTAGTGGAAGATCTTGCCGAGCTTGCCGGAGTCGATGATCTGCTTGGCCAGTGTGACCGCGGGAACTCGACGGTAGTTGTACCAGACCGTGTTGGCGACTCCGGCCTTTTCGATGGCTTCGACCATCGGCAGGCTTTCCTCGGTCGTGCGAGCCAGCGGCTTTTCGCAGAGGACCATCTTGCCGGCTTCGGCCGCGGCGATCGCGATCTCCGCGTGCGTGTTGTTTGGCGTGCAGATATCGATGGCGTCGATATCGTCGCGAGCAACCAGCGCCTTCCAGTCAGTCTCGACCGACTCGTACCCCCACTGTTCCGCAAACGCGGCCGTTTTCTCCTGATTCCGGCCACAGATCGCCTTCAGCACCGGTCGGTACTCAACGTCCGGGAAGAAATCGTTGACACGCTTGTAGCCATTCGAGTGGGTTCGGCCCATGAAGCCATAGCCGACGAGCCCGATGTTGAGAGGTTTCTTAGCCATTGATGGAATCAGCCTTCCTTTGAAAACGAGTCAGTGTTTTAAGGTCTGCAGTCTTTGCGTGCATCAATTGATGGCGGACCATGTCGACGGCGGCCAGTGACTGCTCAAGGACGAGGTAGCCAACCAGAGGATCGTAAACTCCGTCGACCGGTGTCATTTCGAGAAACAGCACCTCCGAGTAAATCGGATCGAATCCTTCAAGCTGGATGACGACCGGGCCGCAGACTTCACCTGCGACAACGTCCTGCGTGGTCGTCTCCAGACTGACCGTTCGCATAACATTCAGGTCGCCGAGCCGATCTCTCCAGGCTGTTGGCAGGACGAGAAACGTCGCTCCGGTGTCAACCAGAGCGTCGCAGCGAAACGACTTCTCGTGGTCTTTACCACTGGTCACTGTCACTGAGGTGACGATGCGTCCCATCGACGTTTCTCCCAGAGGACGGCTCAGACGCCGTGTGCGTCGCGGACTTTGATCATCGCATCCAGAATTGTGTTCCAGGTGCTCGGATCTTCGAGGACGGCGTTCGGAAACATGCAGCCGTCCCAGCAGATGTGCTGAATACCGCGATCCGCGTAGTCCTTGAGCCAGTAGCCGGCGCACTTCGTGATGTCGAGCTTGCCGTTCGGGTCGTCAGCCCGGCAGTGCTTGCCGGTTTTGTCGTGCGAGCCCGCTCCGTGAACTTCGCCGTCGTTCTGAGCGACGTGGAAATCGATGGTCCAGGGACGCAGCTTGTCGACCATCTTTTCATAGGCCGCGTAGAACTCGTCGTCGCTGTAGCCGCCCTGCAGGAGCGCGTGTTCGGGAGCGTTGTAGCCCATCAGGTAGAGGTAGGTGTGAGCCATGTCGGCCTGGAAGCCGAGCGTTTCCGGCATTCCGACTTCTTCCAGCAGGTCGAGCATGTCCTTCCATGAGTGCATGCCGGCCCAGCAGATTTCGCCTTCCGCAGCGAGACGCTGGCCATTGTCGGCGGCGATCTTCGCGGCTTCGCGGAATGTGTCAGCGATTCTCGTCGTGTTCGCTTTGGGATCTTCCCGCCACTTCTCGACACCAAATTCAGCCGAGTCGATCCGGATGACGCCGTACTTCCGCACGCCATGATCCTCGAAGACACGAGCGATCCGGCAGGCCATCTTCACCGCGGACAGGAACTTCTCGCGAGCGGCATCGTCGCCCATTGCGGAATCGCCAACCGTCCCCGGCCAGACCGGAGCGACCAGTGAGCCGACACTGAAACCGTAGCTTTGAATCTGATCGGCGATCTGTCGCAGTTCGTCGTCGCTGGCTTCTGGATTGGTGTGCGGCAGGAACAGGAAGTAGTCGATGCCGTCAAACTTCTGCCCGTCGACCTCAGCCGCAGCGGTCAGCTTGAGCATATCTTCAAGGCTGATCGGCGGCTCCTGGCCCTCGTCGTCGCCCTTACCAACGAGCCCCGGCCACATTGCGTTGTGAAGTTTCAGAGACATGAATTGTACGCCTGTCGTGAGGTGAGAATTGAACGTAAGCTGGGAATAACCAATGCAGAAATGACCAATGACCAGTTGATTTGGTCATTGGTCATTCTGGTTTTGTCATTGGCCGCACTTGGAAGCCCCGACCGCTGAAGCGGTCGGCTGCATGTTCAAGCTGAAGTGCGGGGCAGCGTAATGTCCGGGCTCCTGGCGAATCAATCAACCGAAGCGAATTGCAGATTCACTGAGGTTTCACGGGCTGTCGGCCTGTCAGGACGCTACCTGACGGCGTTCCCGGCAGAACTCGTTCGTTCCCTGAGGCGGTCGAGCAGTTCAACGCTGATACCGAGCTGCTGGCGGGTCAGATTGTTCAGCATCCAGCGATCGTCGGGCTGTGCGTACAACCCTGCCTGATCCGCGAGTTCGTCGGACCCGATATCGGCCGGCAGGACTTCGAGGCCATCGGGGACGGTCAGCAGCCAGTCGCGAGAGCGGATCGCGAGCGTTCCCTCCATTCCCAAATGCAGGGCTGCCGGGACGTCGATCGGGTTCTGATGACTCGGCGCGGGCTGAAGCAGGCTGGCTGCCAAAGCCGGGCTGTCGTCTCCTTCTGCGGCAACCTTTGACGAGTCCGCTGACGACAGGCAGTCGAGGATCGTCGCAAAGATGTCGGGCGACTGCGTCAGACGCAGATCCCGATTGCCAAACCCTGCCGGCCCCGCCGGACGAATCAGCAGTGGCACCCGCAGCAGGGTGTCGCAGACGTCATCGTCGGCATCGGCCCGTTCGCTGGCCGAAGCGTCCTTCGCCAGAAACGCAGCTCGTTCGCCGAAGGTGACTCCGCGAGCGGCCGTGACCAGTAGAAGCACGTCGTCGTAACGCGAGACCACCTCCGTCAGCGACTGCAGGCAGTGGTCAATCAGCGAGACGTAGCCAGCGAAAACGTACTTGCGGACGCGTTCTCCGATCTCGCCCAGTTCGGCGGCGATCAATTCGGCGTCGGCGGCTGCGTCGTCAGGATCTGACAGCAGCAACCGGACGAGGTCCGGCTCAGTGCGAAGCTGGTCGAGCAGCGCGTCGGCGATCTCCCGACCAGTCGCGTCTGATTCGTCCTGGTCTTCGAGTTCGTCGAGGTACAGCCCGGCAAAAAACTCGGGCGGCAGCCACGGTGAGGGAACGCCGCGCGAGTGCAGCCAGAGCAAATCGGGGACTGCGGCGGCGGGACCGTCGAGAATCTCCGTCGCTCGCTGAATCAGCTTCGCGAATGAAACGTCAACGTGTTCGGCGTCGAGACCTTCTTCTCCAGTGACGACCTCGAAAGATGGCTCTGATCCCGAGGCGTTCTCGACAGAAACCCCTCGCGGTGGCAGCCCGTCCGCCCGCTCAGACAGGAATCGAAACGAGACACCAGCCTCGGCGAGGTTCTCGAACAGAGTTCGGCCAGAGGATGCTGAATCATCAGAGGCTGTCGGTGGGGGCTCTGTCCCGACGCCTGTCTTCGTGAGGGTCGGGTCGGAGACCCAACCTCCCGAACCTTCAGTCGTCTTGAAGAACTCAAAGCGGCCTGTCCACCAGGGATGCTCGGCGCTGGCGGGACCGGGGATCTCGGCGAAGGCCGCCGGGAAAACAGTCGACTCGGCGGCGAGACGGTCGAAGTGCGGCGTCTCGACCCACTCGTTGCCGTAGCAGCCCAGCAGGCTGGCGGGCAGCCGGTCGAATGTCAGAGCGACAACTTTCATTACGCGGCCGTGCCTGTCATGCCTCGCTGCAGCCGTTCCAGCAGCGTCGTGTCTCCCGCGACAAAGCACAGATAAACGAGATCGCCTTCCTGCCACGCGATCGAAACGACACCTGTCTGCGGATAGGCGACCGGTGCCCGTCGAAAGTCAGTCGCCGTTGGGAGGTCGCTGACCCGATCCACCGGGAGCGCTACCAGGATGCCACGAACGGGAGCAGCTCGGCGAGCAGAAAACGCGAAGTACGCAGCCGCTCCATCGTGTCCGTCGCGACCGTCGAGATCGAGGCCGGACAAGGTTTCGGAGACCCTCAGACCGGGATGGCCAATCCAGGATGGCGGCAGATCGACCGGAAATGTTCCATCAAATGTCACTCGAGGAAGCCTCAGTTCCAGCCCGCTTTGGATGGTCGCAATGGAAAGCTGAGCCGGGCCGGGTTTCCACAGTGCGACCGAGACAGCGGCGATGAGCAGGCAGGCGGAGAGCGACGCCGCCAGCCGCGCACGTTTCAGTGGCGACCGCGCGCCGTCCGTCACCGGACGGGGTTGCGTTTCGCGATGAGTCTCCGCCGCTTGGCCCTCCGCCGCCGATGACGACTCCGCGAACTCGGCGACAGAATCTGACACCGCCGCCAGCAGCGACATTCTCAGCGTGGCCGGCACCGGGACATCTGCAGCAATTCGGCCAATCTCAGTGTCGAACTGCTGCCGACGATCAAACTCCGCCTGACACGCAGCGCACTCCGTAAGGTGCGCGCGAGCTTCCGCGAACTCGGGCAGCTCAAGATCGCCGGAGTTCGGTCGAACGCAGTCCAGTTGTTCGAGGGCGGTCTGACAGTCCATTGGAGGAAAACTCAATTGGGGTCTACTGGACGGCTCGCGCCGTTCTTCTACCTTCAGTTGGTCTCACGTTACGGAAAATCGTCGATGCTCAATCGTCCGCGAAGTTGCTGCTTGCCACGCGACAGGCGGCTCATCACGGTTCCGATGGGAACGTCCAGCTGCTCGGAAATTTCGCGGTAACTCAGTTCGCGAAAGTAGAACAGCACGAGAACGTCGCGGAACTCGGGCGGCAGCTCGTTGAGAACCTGCTGCAGCGTGTCACTGTTGAGCGTCGCTGTGTCCACCGGGCTGTTTCCATCGGGCAGATCGAATTCTGGATTGACGGCAACCTCGCGATGCGTGCCGCGATCACGGAGCCGACGTCGATGCAGATTTCGAACGATCATGAACAGCCACGCCCGAGCCTTGTCCGCGTCTCGAAGCGTGTCCAGTTTCCGTTGAGCGTCCAGAAAGGCCTGCTGCGTCAGATCTTCCGCCTCGTGGGCTGTCCCGGCGAGCCGGTAGGCAAAGCGGTAGGCCGCTTCGTAGTTCTGTTCAACGAGCGCTGAAATGTCCACGAAAGACCGATCCTGAAGCTCATCTTCTGAAGTGCTGATCCGTCCGGGCGGCCGGTTATTCCCGCAAAGTTTGACGTTTACCGGGTTTGACGTCTGAAGTCAGCTCTGAAACCCGTTGCGCTGCGTCGGAATCTGTGCACGGTTCGAGTCTTTCTTCAATCCGAAACCCGCTTTCCCTGCGCTGCGAGCAGGTCAACGGTGCGAAACGCTGGACGCCGGGACCTAGTCAAAGCGGGGCCGAGCCCCCTCGATTTCGTCGACCTGCGTTTCACCGAATCGTACGCGGCGGCGACAGTCAGCATCGGAAAACTGTTATCAGCTCGTTCCTTACTGACCTCGACTGACGCGCCGGATCTCGGCTTCGAGTTCCAGAACGGTCAGCCGGGCAGCGAGAAGTGCATTCCCAGTCTGGACGATCGGAACGGCCATGCCGTCGCTGAAGCGGAAGACGCTGTAGGACCGCAGTCGAGCTTCAAGAAACTCGATGTCCGCTCGAACAAGTTCCCGCGTGGCCCGGAGCTGTCTCAGGCGGTCGGCTCTGAACTGCCAGGCGGAACCTGCGTCCCGCCGTTCCGCCCAACCGGAGAGCGACCGCGAATCGGTAGCCGACGGCTCGACCGACACCCGCAATGGCCGGCTTGCTCGCCAGACCGGTTCTCGAGCAGAGGCGTCGGGGGACACGCCGGGAAAGACCGTGCCGACGAACAGGCCGAGGATGCTGGTCGCCAATCGCTGCCGCAGTCGCACGTTCAATCTCCCGACGGTCACAGGCACCTTGTGCTGAAAGCGATTCAGCATTCCGGAGCATCGTGTCGGCGGGCTTCCCCCTGCGGCAAGCACGATCTGCGACGGCGTCTTCAACGGAACGACCACGAGACGCAGTAACTGTCACGCCGAACTATCAGGCAGCTCGACCGGGAAGCGAACCGGCGATTACATCTCGCCGGAATCGCGGTTCGACCACCACGGCAGACTGACGCCGCCGTCGATCGTCAGCGTGCTGCCGGTCATGTAGTCGGCATCGTCGGACAGCGTCCAGGCAATCGCCTTGCCGATCTCCTCGGGCGTCCCCATGCGCCCCCAGGGCAGCCGCTGGCCGCCAACCTCAATCTGCTCTTCGGAAAAGAATTTCCGCTCGCCGGGAGTGTCGATCCAGCCGGGATGAACAATGTTGACGCGGACCCGGTGCTCAGCCAGTTCGATGGCGGCCGTCCGCGCCATATGGTCGATGGCCGCTTTCGACATGTTGTAGGCCATGGCTGTCGGGATCGCGAGAACGGCGTGCGGCGAGCTGACGACGGTGATCGCGCCGCCTTTTCCCTGCTTGACCATCTGCTGAGCAGCGGCTCGCACACCATAAAACGCGCCCCACATCGAGACATCGACTGTGCGGCGGAAGCCTTCCATGTTCGCATCGATCATCCGCTCGCGATCGCTGTACACGGCGTTGGAAACGTAATGCTCCAGCGACCCGCATTCCTCAACGACCTGCTGAACCATGCCTTCGACGAACGACTGATCGGAAACATCACCCTGCAGCAGGATGGCCTTGCGACCGAGCGCCTCGACTTCGCGAGCGACTTCGGCGGCGCCGTCTGCACCCGAGTAGTAATTGATGCCGACGTTCGCTCCCTGCCGTGCCAGTTCGACGGCGACAGCCCGGCCAATGCCTTTTGAAGCTCCGGTCACGATGGCCGTCCGGCCTTCGAGTTTCATATCCTGACTCTCCCTGCCCGACTGACTGAGCGGTGCCGGGACCTCGTTGATGCGATGACGTTCTTCCCGTCAGACGATCGCAAGTCTGACGCAATCGCGACGGACCAGCAACTCGCCCCGTGCCGGTGCTCATCGTCACCGCCAGGGACTGGCAATCCGATCGGCCACTGGTGATCCTTCGCGTCGCTGACTGCCAACACTCAATGGAGATTCCCGATGTGTCGTCTGCTGACTGCTCTGCTCACTTTCTCGATCGGCCTGCTGTCCCAGCTCGGATTCGCGCAGGACAATTCGTCACCTGACAAGGTCTTTCTGCTGATTGGGCAGTCGAATATGGCCGGTCGGGCCGCGCTGGAAGAAGGTGACGACCAGCCGATTCCGCGCGTCCTGCTGCTGGATGATCAGGGAAAGTGGATTCCGGCAACCAACCCGCTGAACCGCTTCGCGACCGATCGCAAGGTGCTCAGCATGCAGCGCATCAGCCCCGGTTTCGGATTTGCGAAAGCCATCTCGAAGGCGTTTCCTGAAGCGACCATCGGCGTGATCTCGAACGCCCGCGGGGGGACCTCGGTCGAACAGTGGCAGAAGGGGCAGCCGCTCTACGATCACACGATTGAGCGGCTGCAGGCCGTCAGAAATCTGAAGGTCGACGGCGTCATCTGGCACCAGGGCGAAGCGAATCGCGACGACCCCAGGTACCTCGGCAAACTGCAGAACGTGATTGAGTCACTGCGCGCCGACCTGAAGTCACCGAAGCTGCCCTTCGTCGCTGGCGAGATTTACGGCGAGGCTCCCGTCAACGACCTGCTCGGCCAGCTTCCCGATAAGGTACCCGCAACCGGAGTCGCCTCGGCGTCCGGGCTGAAGGTCTTCGACAAGGTTCACTTCGACCGCAAAAGCCAGATCACACTCGGCGAACGTTATGCCGAACAGATGCGGAAGCTGCTCAGCGAATAGCGTTGCTGCCGGCACGGCACTGGCGCGCTGCTGCCGTGTTCGCTCAGAACGCGGGCCGACTCCTGCGATTGGACCGCCCCGCGTTCTGCGCGAACGCGGCGACGATCAACAAATTCAAACCTCTCACGAACACGTCCCTGATGACTCCGGGAATCAACAAGGCATCTCGTGAAACTGTTGTCGCTGATTGTGCAGCTGCCGTCGCTGGTGCTGATCGGGCTGGTGCGGGTCTATCAGCTCACGCTGAGCCCGATCATCGGCCAGCAGTGCCGCTTTCAGCCGACGTGCAGCCACTACATGATCGGTGCGGTCCGTAAGTACGGCGCGATCCGCGGAGCCTGGAAAGGCACCCTCCGCATCTGCCGCTGCCACCCCTGGCACCCCGGCGGCTACGACCCACCGTGACCGTACTGCGGTCGACAATCGACGACGAGGTCGCGGAACGGCGCAAGCCGTCCGGCCAAGGGTGTTTCTGTCGAACACCCGTTCGGCTTGTACTTCCGAACGCTGCGAGGTCACTCGGCCCCGCCGGATTCCGAGTTCTGATCGGGTTGTTTTTCCGGAGCCTTTGGCGCTTCTGCTTCGCCGAGCAGTTCTGCAATCAGCTTCTGACAACGACGGTGAGCGACCACAAGCCTCGCTCCGTCGAGCGAGCTGATTTCGGCGCCGTGATAGCCGAAATTGAGCATTCGGACGGTGCCTCGACCGCGGTATGGCAGAAGAAGAGTATGCAGGGCCGACACCTCAACATCTGGAGCAAACTCGTCGTTGGCCCGCTTGACACTTCTTTCGTCATCCAACGCAGCGGCAGCAAACTCGGGCACGTCGTCCTTGATCGTCAACAGAGTTTCGCGACCACTCGGAGACAGGTTTTCTGCGTCAGCGATCGACGACAGGACTTCCAGCATGACCAGCCGCCGAGGGATGGCCAGGCCGCCGGCGTCTTTCATTCCTGATTCCAGAGTGATCACCCAGGCATAGTCGACCACAGACCGGTACGGCTCGTCCGTATCGACAATCCATTCAGCAAGACGCTCTGCCTGACCAGCTGCGTGCCGTCCCATCTGCACGAGAGCCAGCCAGCCGTTGGATGTGCGATACCACCACTCGCTGCCAGTCAGCTCCCGGAATGGCTCGATTCCATCCAGCGTCCACTTCGGCAGCTCAGGACAGGACGGGTAGATCCGAGCGAGTGCCCGGCAGGCATGCAGCTTCAGAGAACTGCGAGTAGCGCCCTTTTGAGGCACCTGCGTTGCTGTGTCCTCGCCGCCCGCCACATCAGCCAGGAACTTGAGCAGCCGCGTATCCGGAAGCACTCCGTCCGGCGGCGTCTCAGCCGCGAAGAGGCTTGCCGCCAGCACAAACTGCGGTCGCATCTCTGCCGTGATCTTCGGCCACGCCGACAGCAGTGCGTCCCGGAATTCGGCATCCCGATAAAGAGTGAGCGACACTGGACCTGTCGTCTTTGCCTCGATCGCGTTCCACTTGAGCCTGCTGAGGTCCGGCATCAAACGCTGCGTGGCGTACCAGACGATTGCCGGATTCGCCGCGCGGACCGCTTCGGTAAGCAGTGGGACCGCCGCTTCCGGCTGGAGTCGATTCAGAAATCGTTCGGTCGCTCCCAGCAGAGCCTCATTCCCGCCACCGTCTGACGCGACGACGTTCAGCCGAGTCACGATCGCCAGAATCTGCCGAGTGATATCCTCGTCGTGCTTTCCTGCACCGAGTGTCACCAGAGCTTCCAGCCCGCCGATCAACTCGTCGGGGCTGCGCTCGCGCCGCACGTCGTCGAACCATTCGTCGTACGTGCGGCCCTGGTAGGTGGCCTGTGGCTGGCCTTTGCTCGGCTTCTCAGGAGCACCGGCTCCAGTGGAAAGCGGCTCTGCACGGGCTGCCGCGCCGACCTTCGGCTGCTTGCTTTCCGGCATCACGTCGGCGGCGCGGACGGGCAGTGCGATCGACACCCGGATCGCCACCCCCGCAAACGTATTCGACTCGACATCAGCAGTTGCCGGACCTGTTCCTCGAAATGTCGCACTGTTCTGCCAGACGTCGGCCAGTTCCGATGTGAAGTGACCTGCGGAAAGCGGTGCCCCCTGATACGGCTTCTGCTGGCTGCGAATGCTGCGGATCACCTCTGAGAGTCTCTTTGTCAGCTCCACGTTGTTCTGGTTCGCCAGCGTCAGCAGTTCGAGGAGCAGGATGCGGCGACTCAACACGCGGCGAACGGCTTTCGGTGGTTTCGCCAGCTCGTCTCGATCCATCCCATAACCGGACGCTTCCGAGGAGTCGCCACTGCCAAACCCGGAAGCACCAGCGGGGCCGTAACCTGGTTCGGAATACTGGTCCTGGTCACCACCGGAGGGTGTTCCCAGTTCCATTCCCGGCAAGCCCAGCGCGCCGATCGCTGCTCCCAATGGACTTCCAAATCCACCTGCTGCATCAGCCTTTTCACCTGAGAATGGCGAACCGATCGTGAGTGAAAACGGCTGGACTGCTTCCGGAGTCGCACTGTCCGCCTCAACGATGTCCGCAAATTCGAACGCCAGTTTGTCGTCGAGTTTTCCTCGCTGCAGCGTCAGTAGAGCAGGCACGGCGTTGACCCAGTCGACGTCGTCTCGCCGCTCACGAATGGCCTCAACGAGCGTCTCAATCGCTGCCTGTTTCAACGATGGCTTGAGTGCCGGTGTCTCGGCGAACGTCTTGTCCCGGTTTTCGGCACGAGACGGCGCGTCAAGCTGTTTCGAGAGATCGATTCGCGCGACGATCAACGCGGCGGCCAGCTTCTCTTGCGGAGACCCGGCCTGAAGCAGCTTCTGCAGCAGGTCTGTTCGATTGACCTGTTTGAGTGCCGGAAGCTGAGCCTCGACGCGCAGAATCGCTGCCCTCAGTTCCGGACCGTGGTCGTCCCAGCCGTCGACAAGATTCTGATACCGCGACCCGAATGCGCCAGCAAAGACCAATTCACTGGTCACTCCGTTCGGCGCCGCCCATTCGATGCTGGGGGAAGCCGGCGGTTCACTCCTGAGATCAATCGTCGGCGGCGGTTTCGGCAAATCGACCGTCGGCGCGACGATCTCGGACAGGACCAGAGCCGTCCGCTGCGGAGTCCCCTCGAAGACCGCCTGCAGCAGTCTTTCACGTGCCGGCCCCTCGTTGCTTTGCCAGCACAGAATGAACGAATTGTGAATGACCTGGCGATCGACGTCCGTGATCTCCCCACGCTGGCTCATCGCCGTTTCAAAGATGCGAGCTGCCGCTGCTGCCACGGCCTCCGGCTGTTCATTCGCCCCAAGCAGACCGATGGCCGACAGAACTTCCTTCAGCTTTGTGGACGACTGAAACGCGAGTGTCTGCTCGGCCCATTCTTCGAACAGCCTGCCACGGTAGGAGACGAGCCGTGGCTGCCACGCGGGATCGACCGGCCCACCGCCAGCCATCACATAGCCACCCGAGTACATTTCTTCGGATCCGCCGCCGGCATAACCGGCACCTGGCAGCCCCGCCCCCATCATGCTTGGCGTGTCAGCAGCTGCTGGCTGCTTGACGCTCAACGGCAGCATCGCGAATCGTGGCGTCTTTCCGGTGAGCGCCTTCAGTGCCCGCAGCGCCGCGTTAAGACGCAGCCAGGGTTCCGGCATCACTGCCGGCACACGTTGATTAGGCTCAGCCCCCTCGTCACTGACGTTGAAGAATCCGCCACCGGTGGCTGGCATGACGCCCCCGAAGCCAGTGCTCGCCGACGGGTTTCCCGTCAGGCCGTGACTGAACGGTGCCGCAAACTGCACGAAGAGCGTTCGCGGATCGTTGGCTTCGTATCCGTACTCGCCATCGTCGACAGGACGCTGGCCGGTGAGCGCTTCGATCTCGTCAATGACGGCCGGCACGGCGGACTTTGCTCCGGGACCGATCGTCGCCAGCAGGTCGAGCGCCAGCACCTTGCGCGTCACGGACTGTCGCGGCGAGTTTGTATCGCCCCAGCCCGCAACCGTGGTTGGCAGCGTCGTTGTCTGAACCGGCGACGGGTTAAAGGTCTGAGGCAGCTTTGCCGTCAGCAGTTTCGCAATCCGGTCCGTTGCGATTTCCGCTTCGTCTCCGAGCAGCCACAGTCCGTACCAGTCGGACTGGTACGACGACAGCCAGGCAACACTGACGTCGTCCTGCAGGTTCGGGTAAGTCCGCTCCAGATTGTCGAGGTAGTACGTCGCCAGTTCCGGACGCGGCGACCGGCGAGACAGATGCAGAATCGCCCGCGTGACGTAGCTGCCCAGATTCGCGGGGTGAGCTGTCGTCTCTGCGTTTCGGTAGATGTGCTCGAGCAGTGAATCGATCTCGATCTTCAGCGAGACGTCATCCAGAAACGTTTCAATCTGCTGGAAGGCAATGAGCCGCAGCGTGCCGGTTTCCGGGTTGTTGTGACCAAACTTCGGAAACAGCTCGACCAGCGTTTTGCGATAATCCGGAGACTTCATCAACCGCGACATCAGCGGCTCGGCCTTTCCCGTGTTCGGGACCGCGACCGCGTTGCCGACCGTCCCCCCGAAGCCGCCTCCGCCATACATCACGCCAGCCGCGAGATGCTCGACGATCAGCCGCCGCGTATTCGTTCCGTGGTCTTTCAGAGCTTCAATGATCGCCGGCAGGATCGCCTCGGCATTGAGCGTTCTGAGATAACGAATCGCCGCGGCCACGAGTTCGCCTTCCGGACTGCTGCCGACCTCACACGGGTAAGCGTCGGTCACTTTCAGCACCGTCTCGGCGGCTTCCCGATCGCGGTTCTGCCGCCCGAGAATGCACAGCGCCATGACGGCATTCTTCAGCTCCTCCGGATTCCGCTCCGTCAACACCGACTGCTGCCACTGCTCGAACGTCTGCCCGCTGAAGACGAGCGACGACTCGGCATCTCGATTCATTCTGGAACTCGACTCCGTCGCGTCAGCCCGTCGCCCCATGGCACTGTCGCCTGCCGCGATGCCTGGTGAATCAGTATCGGTGCCGGGGCTTTCCACACGGAGTGTGGAGCCACTTTGCTGCTTCGTCACGCGAGCGATCCACTCGCCGCCGCGCGTCAATTCGTACTTGCCGTTTTCGACTTTCAGTTCGTCGTAGTCGTTCGGCAGGACGATCTCGTAGCTGCCTGAGTGGATCACGATTTCGTTCTGGCCGACGTTAAGCGTCTCGTTCTTAACGACCTTGCCGCTATTGTTGCGAATCTCGATCGGGACGTTTTCGTCGGCGCACTCGATCTTCAGCGTGCCGGTGTCGGTCTCGATCCAGATCGTGATACCCGCCAGCAGGGCAACGAAGGTCAGAGCTGTCCAAAGTAGCCATCTCGCTCCGCGAGATGAGCCGTTCTGTTTTGCGGGTTGAACGTCCCCAGAGCGTCGGCCCTTTGCAGATGCTGAATCTGCGCGGGTCGGTGACAGGTTGTTCGGAGCGGAATCTCCGAGCGGCTCATCTCGCGGAGCGAGATGGCTACTTTGAAGCTGTCGCTCACGCGCTTCCCGCTGCAGTTCGGCGAGTCGCACTCCGCGCTCGACGAGATCGCCGATGGCAGCTCCGTTGCAGAACGGCGTGAGTGCGTCGGCGACTTCGGCGGCGGATTGAAAACGCTCGTCAGGATCCCGCAGCAGCATTCGGTCGACGATGGCCGCCAGACCGTCGGGCAGGCCATCGCAGCGGGACGCGATCGGCGGAGGGTCGGTCGTTGCCAGAGCCTTCATCTTCTGTAACGGGCTCGTCCGCTCAATCGATTCGTACGGAGCCATCCCGGCCAGCAGTTTGAACAGCGTCGCGCCGAGACTGTAAACGTCGGCCCGGGCATCGACCGAGTGGCTGTTGTCGGCCTGCTCGGGGGCCATGTAGTCCAGCGTGCCCATGAGCTGCCCGACTGTCGTCAGCTCGTCAACCGCTTCGCTCGCTGATCCGAACAGCGCGAGACCGAGATCGAGAATGCGAACGGCCGTTGAAGCGAGTGCGGAATTCGGAATGGGGAGTGCGGAATGGTCTGCACCGTCTGCGTCTTTGATGTCTGACTTCCGCGTGACGGTCTTCCGCTCGACCATCAGATTTGACGGCTTCACGTCGCGGTGAATCAGGCCCTGCTCGTGCGCGTACTGCAGGCCGATCGCCGCCTGGCGAATCAGCTCGCAGGCGCTGGCGGCGTCGAGTGGTCCGGTCAGGCGGACAAGCTTCCCGAGATCGATGCCGTCGACGAAATCCATCGCCAGGAAATGCGTCCCGTCGACCTCGCCCGCGTCCGTCGCGCGAACGATGGCCGGGTGATCGAGACGCCCGATCGCCTTCATCTCGCGCTCGAAGCGAGCCACCGCCGCCGGATCGCGCAGCCGCCGGGCCGGCAGCAGCTTGAGCGCGACGGTGCGGTCGAGCTTCGTATGGACCGCCTTGTAAACGGTGCCCATGCCGCCGGAACCGAGTTCGTCGACGAGTTCGTAATCGCGGACACGCTCAATGATCCGCGACAGGCTTCCGTCGAGCGGCGGCGTCTCGACAGTCGGCGCGAACTGGCTGCGGACATTCGCCAGCGCTGCGGCCAGCGGATCGTCGGCCTCGCCCCCCGATGCTCCAATAACGTCACCCGATTCGACAGCCTGCCGCACGGAAGCGACCAGCGAATCGGCCGTGTCATCAAGCGACGCGACGGTGTCCTCGCACGCCGGGCACTCGGACAAGTGGACCAGAATCTCTTCCGAGCGGGCGTCGTCGGTCTGGCCGAGCACGAAATTCCGCAACTCGTCAGAACTCAGGCAGCGGATCGCAGACATTCGAATTCTCCCGTCGCGTGTTCAGAGTGATCAATGTGCGTAGCTGGATTCGCAAGAATTCAGTCTCACTGAGTGATCAATGCGCGTAGCTGGACCCGCAAGAATTCAGTCTCACTGGGAACAACTGAATTCTTGCGAATCCAGCTACGCGAGACTGCGCAAACCTCAGTCTGAGACTCAGTAAACGCGGCCCTGTAAGCAATAACGAAACAGCGCGACAGCACTTTTCATTGAGAATCCCGAATCGGAACCCGGCTGAATTTCACACTGCATTTGACGACGTTTCCGATCCGGGATAGCTTCGCTGCCTGATTTCTGGCTGACGACTGGCCAGACGAACCTCGGCGAAGACAGCCTCGATCGCGGACCGCCCGCGCTTGAGGCTTTTTTCGTTGGCGGTTGATGGGCGTGCTGGTCGCCGTAGCCGCGTTCGCGCAGAACACGGGAGTGATTGAGACGCCCGCTGTCTGCGCGAACGCGGCTCCGGGGAATGATCCACTGGAAAGTGAGTGACTCCGTTGACCGCCAGCGGATGACGAACAGGCCGCAGTGGGTCATCATGTCTGGGCTGAGTTCGGGAAACCGGGCTCGACCAACCGAACTGTGAACCGACCACTGTCTCCTGTGGAGCGACACCAATGCCGGAAGCACTACCCGTTGAATTTATCCATCACGTTTCGCGAGTCACTCGCGATCTTGAACGCAGCCGCGAGTTCTACATTAACGTTCTGGGTTTCCAGCCGATCCAGCGAGCGAACTTCAGCTTTCCCGGCGTCTGGCTGTTCAACTACGGCCTGCAGATCCACTTGATCCAGACACCCGAGCCACTCGATCCGCCGATCACGGAAGTTGCCACACGCGCTGACCACATCGCGTTTCGCGTGTCGGACATCGACGCCGTCGAGCGACTGCTGAACGAACGCGGGATCGCGTTTCGGGAAAGCGTCGTTCCGCAAACCGGCGTTCGACAGATTTTCTTTCTCGACCCCGACGGCAATCACATCGAATGTGGAATGTACCCGCCAACTCCTCCCCCGGAGTAAGCCGGCGCGCTCCGGCGACCGGTCCCGCCTCCCGACACAGAAGACAGGTTCGATCATGGCACTCTCGCAATTCACGCGTCGCTTTCTTCCCGGCTCGATCGTGATCCTCGGCGTTCTGGCTGTGTTCGCGCTGACCACAGCCCTGCGCGGCGAAGCTCAGGACAGTGCCCCGGCAGCGCAAGACACTGACAGCGCAGCCGACAAACGCGAAGTCGAACGGCTGACCGTCGCCGAAGCACGACGACAGGCGAAAGTCCTGCACGAGGTTTACGTCGCGACACTGCACACCGTTCATCGCACGTATTTCGACGAAGACTCGCGCGACACGATTCCGGCGCGGGCGATGGAGAACGTGTTTCGCGACGTCGACCGCGAAACCGGCGGCGAGACTCGCTGGATCGCCGTCAACACGCCGGCCATGAACATCGACCACAAACCGAAGGCCGGTTTCGAGAAGGACGCCGTTCGCCAGCTCGCCAAAGGTGAACGGGAATTCGAGCGCATCAAAGACGGCGTCTATCAGCGCGCGGGAGCCGTCTCGCTGTTCGCGGGCTGCACCAAATGTCATCTCTCGGGAATCCGTCCCCAGCAGAACGTCCGCAGCGTCGCCGGCCTCGTGATCAGCATTCCCGTCAAAGCGGACTGACTCCTGCCGGGGCCTGACAGTCGCTGTTGAGCGGCCCCGTGGAGGTCCCATCAGCTCGTGCTGACGCGTCATCGCAAACGCTGCGGTCCCGTCGCGCGCAGATTGCAAACCTCAGCGGAGCGTCACAGAATCCGATCGGCTAAAGAAACCTCACTCGGCGTGACGACGCTCGTCATCCGTTTTTGCGACAGGATGCTTCCGCATGAAACTGCCCAGTCCGTCTTACAGTCTCACGATCCGACTCAGTTATCCGGACACTCCCGGCCTGCTTGGTCGAATCACTTCTGTCATCGGCGAGGCCAACGGTTACATCGGCGCCGTCGACATTGTCGACGTTCGCGGTACCCGAATCATTCGTGACGTGACCGTCAACGCGTCCGATGTCGCTCACGGTGAGGCCATCACCGAAACTCTGCGAGGCATCGACGAAGTCGAAGTGCTGAAGGTGTCCGACCGGACCTTCCTGATGCACCTGGGCGGGAAGATCGAGGTGAACTCGAAGGTGCCCGTCAAGACGCGCGACGATCTGTCGATGGCCTACACACCCGGTGTCGCGCGTGTCTGCATGGCCATTCACGACGATCCTGAAGCCGCGTTCAACCTGACGATCCGCCGCAACACGGTCGCCGTCGTCAGTGACGGTTCCGCCGTGCTCGGCCTCGGAAACATCGGTCCCAAAGCTGCCATGCCGGTCATGGAAGGCAAAGCGCTGCTGTTCAAGGAGTTTGCCGGAGTCGACTCGTTTCCCATCTGTCTCGACACGCAGGATCCGGATCAGATCGTCGAAACCGTCCGCCAGATCGCGCCGACGTTTGGTGGCATCAATCTCGAAGACATCTCGTCACCGCGCTGCGTCGAGATCGAACAGCGACTCGACAAACTGATCGACATCCCGGTCTTCCACGACGACCAGCACGGCACGGCGATCGTTGTCACGGCGGCTCTGACCAACGCCTTGAAGATCGTCGACAAGTCGCCGGAAAGCATCCGTGTGACGATGAGCGGCGCTGGAGCGGCCGGCATGGCCATCGCGAAACTGCTGAAGCTGATCGGAGTGCAGAACCTGATCGTTACCGACCGGCGCGGAGCCATCTATCGAGGCCGCACGGAAAGCATGAATCCAGTCAAGGACTGGCTCGCCGACAATACGAATCCCAATGCGGAAAGTGGCTCGCTGAGCGACGTGATGAAAGGTGCTGACGTCTTCATCGGCGTCTCGGCGGCGGGCCTCGTTTCCGTTGACGATGTGAAGTCGATGGCCGCGGATCCGATCGTCTTTGCACTGGCGAACCCCGATCCGGAAATCTCACCCGAAGACGCCGGGCCGCACGTCAAAGTGATGGCCACCGGGCGATCCGACTATCCGAACCAGTGCAACAACGTGCTCTGTTTTCCCGGCATGTTCCGCGGCCTGCTCGACGTTCGCGCTCACACCGTGACCGACCGCATGAAGATGGCCGCCGCGCTGGCAATCGCTGAAGTCATCGGCGAAGACGAACTGCTGCCGTCGTACATTATCCCGAGCGTTTTCAACCGTCGGGTGGCGCCTGCGGTCGCCCACGCGGTCGCCCAGGCGGCGATCGACGAGGGCGTTGCCCGCAAGACAACACTGCCGAGCACGGCGGCGCACGACGAGTTGCTCTGAGAAACCGTAGTGGGCTTCGCCAGAAGGTCTCGTCACAGGCCAAACGGGGATTCTGGGGAGTTCCACGACGGCAGAGAATTCCAGGACGTTTCCAGCCACAACCTGTTGGACAGCGCCGCTTCCTGAACTGTCCCGGTGAAGTGACATTCCCATGAACCTCGATCGTTACAGCCGCCAGATTCGCTTTCCGCAACTTGGCGAAGAGGGCCAGCGGAAGCTGCTGGAAAGCCGCGTACTTCTGTGTGGCTGCGGAGCGCTCGGCACCGTGCTGGCGGAAACTCTGACGCGGGCCGGCGTCGGTTTTCTGCGCGTGGTCGATCGTGATTTTGTTGAGGCCAGTAACCTGCAGCGGCAGGTTCTGTTCGACGAGGAAGACATCCGGCAGCAGCTTCCGAAGTCCGTCGCCGCCGCGCGAAAGCTCAACATCATCAACAGCGACGTGACGATCGAGCCGGTCGTGGCCGACGTCGACTACTCAAACATCCGGCAACTGGCCGAAGGCGTCGACCTGATCCTCGACGGCACCGACAACTTCGAGATTCGGTTTCTGATCAACGACCTGTCGCTTGAGACCGGCATTCCGTGGGTTTATGCGGGCTGCATATCGAGCCACGGGCAGACGATGCCGATCTTCCCGAACGAAACCGCGTGCCTCCGCTGCCTCATCGAATCGCCGCCGGAACCGGGCACGACCGAGACCTGCGACACGGCGGGGATCCTCGGACCGACGGTCAACGTCATCTCGTCGCTGCAGGCGATGACCGCGATCAAAATGCTCTCCGGGCGCCGCGAAGACGTTGCGCTGTCTCTGACGATGATCGACGTCTGGGACTTCTCGCTGCGACAGATGAGCGTCGCCGACCTGCGTGACCGCGCCGACTGCCCGGCGTGCCAGCACGGCGAACGATTGTGGCTCTCAGGCGAGCAGGGATCGCAGTCGACCGTGCTGTGCGGCCGCAACGCCGTGCAGATTCGACCGCAGGAAAAGGCCACCGTGGCGCTCGACGAGATGGCCAGCAAGCTTGGCAGCGCCGGCAAGGTCACCGCCAACGCGTTCCTGCTGAGACTGAAACTGACCGACCCCGACTACGAAATCACTCTGTTCAAAGACGGTCGAGCGATCATCAAAGGCACGGACGACCCCGGTGTCGCGCGCGCTGTCTACTCGCGCTACATCGGCCTGTGATTATTTCGTTTAACCCGAAGCCGCAGGCGACGGCGACGGCGTTGCAGAAGCACTGAATCTTCGACGTCAGGCCAACGTCTGCAGCTGCGGGTCACACTCTTCGCTCGCAGTCACCGGCGGCTTCGGGGCAAACGACTCGGTCGGTCGCGACTCAGTCTTCCGTTGGCGGCAGCGGGACTTCGTAGCCGTCTTCCATGACCTGCGGCACGCTCGGAACAACGTACGCGTTGTCTTCCAGCGAGCGGTAGGTTTCCCGGGCAGACTTCGGTGCTGCATCGCCGAAATCAGCTCCGGTCAGGACATCCTGCAGAGTCTGCACGTCAATCGCCGCCGCCGATGCGTCCGTCGGTTCCTCGACAACCGGCTTGCTTGCTTCAGTCTTTTCCGGCGTGGGTGGCGCGCCGGGAGAGGTGACTGCTTCGTCGGCGCCGTCTGCGGATTCCTCGTTCGGTTCGGGTGATGGCTTGCGGATTGATGCGACCGGCGGATCGGGCAGAGCCGGTTTCGCGACCGTCTGCTCTTCCTCAACAGCCTGCGGCTCAACCGCATCGTTCGTCGCGGGCTTCGCTGGCTGTGTCGCATCGAGCCGTTGCGGTTCCGGGCCCAGCTTTGCCAGCTCGGCTTCGATGGCAACCGTGTCGACCGGTTCGAACTGCAGCCGCTGACGGTACAGCACAAGAGCGTGCAGCGCGTGATACAGCGGCCCGCAATCGGCGGCGGCCTTGCGATTGTCGACCAGGTCGCGAGCCACCGCTTGGACCGCACTTCGCAGCCATTCACTTTCGAGTTCCTGCTGGTCCGCTCCGACCATCAGAAACTCAAGGATATGCCCGGTTGTGGCAATCCGTTCGCCAAAGTCTGTACTGAAACCCGGACCGCGGAAATGCTGCGACGAGAGCGAGCCATCGTGATTCTGCAGCGACCGCGCCATCTGCACGTAGCGTTTGATCTTCTGGTCGGCTTCCATCCAGATTCCACGCAACGGCTTGCCGGTCGCCATGTACGAGTTTCGGGCAAGGCTCAGTGCGAACAGGCCGTGCGTTCCGCCACAGGCCGCATCGTTCGGATTGGCGTAGGTCTGAATCTGAACCAGCCGCTCCATCCCCCAGGCTTCACCTTCCGCGCTGATCCACTCAGCATCGGGCGGCAGGTACCGGGACAGTGCCCACAGCGTCCAGGTGATTTCTTCGCGATCGTTCACCGTCATCTGAGCATTGCGGACCATATCCTCGATGGTGACTGTCTCGCCGTTCGCGGTCTTAAAGGCGAACGTCTCGGGATACTCAGACATTGTCAGAATGGCGAGGAACTGATTGGGGTGTCCCTCGAACGCGTACGGCACCGTGAAGGGGTGGAACCGGCCTCCCCACTGCGTGCGTTCAACGACGGGCAGTCCGTTGTACAGAGTGCCCGACGTCAGCCATTCGACGGCCGGCCGCTTCTGATTGTCGATCTTGATCACGAAGTCCGACCGCAGCGCCAGAATCCCGTGCATGATCTGCCAGGGAGTGTGAACGTCGGCCGTGAGATAGCGCCGCGACGTGATCGAGATCGCTTCATTCACCAGCGCGTGCAGTTCGTCCTGCTGGGCTTCGGCCTTTCCGGCGACCGGTTGAACAGCAGCCGACGCGGCAGGCTCGGCAGCGACAGAAAACGCCGGTGCCGCCACGGAGAACATTCCGGCGGACAGAGCGGCGAGCCAGCAACGACGAAGCGATTTCATAGTGGTCAATCTCCTGAACGCAGGCAGTGTGCTCGTTCACCGTCGCTCCGTCAGATATCCGTTCTGACGAGCAGCCCGCGATACGAACAGGTTCTTCTCTGGCAGTTGAATCGAACTTCTCGCCGGCCAATCGCGACGTGGTCTGAGGCCCGCCTCAGACTCAGCGAAACAGGCGCAGCCCGACCGATCCTTTCGCACCGGGCATTCAGCCAGCACAGTTCAACCTTACTATTCGGAGACGTTGAACCCTCTGCTCCAGGCCAATCGATCGGATTTGTCCTTGCCCGTCAACCATCGCTGCCTCGTCAGACCGATCGTCTCTGGCGGCAGAATCGGCAAACTTTGACAGAGAATTCCAGGACTCGGAACCGTCGAGTGCGAATGACCGGCCAGGCTCCGCCTGCTTTCAGCGCGATCGCACGGTTGCCAGAATTGGCGGGCTCTCGCAATTTTCCACGACAGCTCTTCCGCAGCACTTCAATCAAAAAGGTCATTCAATGATTCGACACTCGTTGCTCGCCTCGCTGGTTCTGGTCACGGCCTGCCTCTCGTTCGCGATCGCCGACGACGAAGCCGGCTTCACTTCCCTGTTCGACGGCAAAACGCTGAAGGGCTGGGAAGGCAATCTCAAGATGTTCCGTGTCGAGGACGGCGCGATCGTCGCCGGCACGATGAAGCAGAGAATCCCCAATAACGAGTTTCTCTGCACCGAACGCGAGTTCTCCGACTTTGAACTGCGGCTGCAGACAAAGCTGACGGGCAAGGGAGCGAACGCCGGGATCCAGATTCGATCCAAACGGATCCCGAATCATCACGAGGTGATCGGCTACCAGGCGGACATGGGTGTCATGGGCGACGGCCGACTGATCTGGGGCAACCTGTATGACGAATCGCGCCGCCGGAAATTCCTCACAGAAGGCGACCAGGTCAAGCTGAAGGAAGCGGTCAAACTCGACGGCTGGAATGACTTCGTCATTCGCTGCAAAGGCCGCCACATCACGATCACCGTGAACGGGCTCGTCGTCACCGATTACGAAGAGCAGGACGATGACATCGCCGGCTCAGGCATCATTGGCCTGCAGATCCACAGCGGCCCGCCGTCGGAAGCGTCGTACCGAAAGATTCGGATTCGCGAACTCAAGTAGCCTTGCGAGGTTTGTTGAGTATCGAAAGCTCAAACCAGAAAACGCCGCCCCGGTTTCCCGGAGCGGCGTTTCTCTTTTGTCATGCTGAGACTGTCGACAGACGGTCTGATCAGCTTGATTACTCGACCGTCGCGATCGTCTTGAGGATCCGCGAGATGATCTTGTAGGGATCAGCCTGCGAGTTCGGACGGCGATCTTCGAGGTAGCCTTTGTAGCCGGCATTCACAAAGGCATGCGGAACGCGGACGGAAGCACCTCGGTTGGCGACACCGTAGTTGAACTTGTCGATCGACTGCGTTTCGTGCAGACCGGTCAGACGCAGATGGTTGTCCGGACCGTAAGCGGCGATGTGCTCTTCGCGGTACTTCGCGAACGCTTCCATCAGAGCTTCGAAGTACTCTTGGCCGCCTTCTTCACGCAGACGCGTTGTCGAGAAGTTCGTGTGCATGCCGGAGCCGTTCCAGTCGCCCTTGATCGGCTTGCAGTGCCACTCGACATCGACGCCGTACTTTTCGCAGGTTCGTAGCAGCAGGTAGCGGGAGACCCACATGTCGTCGCCGATCTTGCGGCCACCCTTGGCGAAGATCTGGAATTCCCACTGACCTTTCGCGACTTCGGCATTGATGCCTTCGATGTTGATGCCGGCGTCGAGAACAACGTCGATATGCTCATCGACGATCGTGCGGGCCAGGTCGCCGACGTTTCGATAGCCAACACCCGTGTAATAGCCGCCCTGCGGTTCAGGATAGCCTTCTTCCGGAAAGCCGAGCGGACGGCCGTCAGCCATCAGAAAGTATTCCTGCTCCAGGCCGACCCACAGGCCGCCGTCATCTTCGGGAACGGTCGCCCGGAAGTTTGACGGATGCGGCTCTTCCGTGTTCGGCATGAGGACTTCGCACATGACGAGGAAGGCGTCGCGGCGGGTGCTGTCCGGGTACAGAGCAACCGGCTTCAGCATGCAGTCAGAATTGTGACCTTCCGCCTGCTGAGTCGAGCTGCCGTCAAAGCCCCAGTCCGGGCAGTCTGCGACGGACGACGGAGCGTCTTTGACAATCTTCGTCTTGCTGCGGAGATTCGGTTCGGGGAGGTAGCCGTCCAGCCAGATGTACTCGAGTTTGGTCGCCATTGAGTTCTTGCTCCTGAGTAGAAAATCGCACTTGTCTGTTAGAAAAACGCCTCTGTATTTCGATCCGCTATCGTCGGATCCGGCGATGCCGGAAACCTTCCAGGCGGGCTGCGACGGGGAGCAGCGGAAGCGGTTTCGATTTCGGCCGAAACTTCTTCCGGAAGGTGAGCGCTCCCGTTGTTTGGCTCGTCCGTGAGCAACGACTGCTGCCGAAAAGGGCGGCAATCATGCCTTACTCGCAGGCAACGCGCCTCGTGCGTGAGGCGCCTTGCATTTCAGCTTGCCGAGCCTGAAAACAACGCCCGGTTCTGCCAAAACTTTGAAATACCTGTCAAAACCTGATGCTTTCGGCAGGTATGCCGGCGGTCGCGGCCACTCGGTTGCCCTGAGAATCAGGGTTTTCCCGAGGCGGACTCCGCAACGATCGTTCTGAAAAGCAAGCAGTGTGCCAGAGGCAGAACTGCAGGACTTCAGCGTCGGGACGTCACTGACAATCGAGGTGCCAGCAGCGGAGCGGGAGCATATCGATCGGGCCGCAGCGATTCTACGAAGCGACTCCGCATCGCTGCTTACTGATGCGTTGCAACTGCCACGTTCTTGATCCCGCTGCTCAGGGATTGAGCACGATCTTGCCACTGAGTGTTCCACTGCCGCCCAGCGTGTTGTCTTCCTGCAGTTGATGCGCTGCCGCAGCGTCGTTGAGCGAAAATCTGCGACCGATCTGTGGCTTCCAGCCGCCCTGTCCGAACAGAGCATTGACGCTTTCGGCAGCCGCCCGCTGCTCGTCGGGTGACGCATTGAACATCGCAAATCCGAACAGCCGCAGATCCTTCACGTAGAACGGGCCGACCGGAAACTCCGGACGAGCGTCGCGGCCAGCCATCAGGATGATGCGGCCCCGTTTTGACATCAGTTCAACAGTCCGATCCGGCGTCGGCTCGCGCTGAGTTTCAAACCAGACATGCAGCCCGCCGTTCGCATCCGTGAAGGCTCGAATCTGATCATCAAGGTCGGCAGCGCGGTAATTGAGCACGCAGTCCGCGCCCCAGCTTTCGGCGAGCGCCTGCTTCTCGTCGCTGCCAACCGTCGTCACGACCTTCGCACCGACAGACTTGGCAAGCTGAATGACAGCTGCTCCGACTCCGCCGGTGCCGCCGTTCACAAAAACCGTTTCTCCCGCCTGCAGGCCAGCGTTGAGGAACAGTCCGAGATGCGCCGTGATTCCAACGAGCGCTCCCGCCGCCGCAACATCGTCGGACATGCCGTCGGGAGTCGGGTACAGCCAGTCTTCGTGAACGGCCGCCAGTTCCGCGAAAGTTCCCTTGCGGCCAAACAGGCTCTGATTGCTGCCCCAGACCCGGTCGCCCACTTTGAACCGGGAAACGTCCGGCCCGACCGCCTCGATCGTTCCCGCAAGGTCACAGCCAATGATGTAGGGGAACTCGGTGGCGAGCGCGACGACGCCACTGCGAATGTAGGTGTCGATCGGATTGACCGCGACCGCGCCAACGCGAACGAGCACTTCGCCAGACTGAGGTTCCGGATCGGGCAGGTCGCCATACTGAATCACATCGGGAGTGCCGGTTTCGTGAATGAATGCCGCCTTCATGCTGCAATGCTCCGCTTCTGTTGCTCGTGATTTGCGATGGTCAGGGGCTGACCACGCGGAGCGTGGTGCCACTATGGCAATGCTCCGCTCTTGTGGCTCGTGATTTGCGCTGGCCGACAATGGGTGCCGGATGCCTCTGGACGGGAAAAGTATCGTCTTCCGCAGGTAGATTCCGCTAAGAAGGTGTTTCGACGGACCTGCGTTCTCGCGGCAGGCATACTCGGTCCGTTCAGCCTGAGCATGGAGCCCGATCATGTCGACCCCCAACGACCCGCAGCCACAAAACGACGACGACCGCACGATGGCGGACGATGGTTCGTTCCCCGTCGAGGACAGTGACCAGACAATCGCGGACGGTGTCGCGAATCAGGACACGGCCCGCACCGGCTCATCGGCGCTCCCGAGCGACGATCAAACACTGCTCGATGCAGCGTTTCAGTCGGAGCCGCCTTCCAGTGCGGAATCTGATGACGGTCAGACAGTCGTCACAGACACAGATGCCGCCGAACAGACGATTGCCGACATGAATCTCGCGGACAGCCCGAGCGACGCGGACGGGCAGACCATCGGCGATCAGACGCAGGTGCTGCCGGAGACGGCTTCCGTCCACGACGATCAGACGATCGCTGACGAGGGTCTCGCCGCGCCTGCGGATCACGATGCGACGCTTGTCGATGATGCCAACGCGCCGACTTCGGATGCAACGATCGCCGATTCCCCAGCCGACGCTCAGGACGACGCGACTCAAGTGGATGCCCGGCTGGCAGGCGTTCCCGATCAGACAATGGCCGATCAGACGATGGCCGATCAGACGATGGCCGATCAGACGATGGCCGATCAGACGATGGCCGATCAGACGATGGCCGATCAGCCATCGCCGGATCAGACGCTCGCCGACAGCGCAGTATCGGGCAGTCCCGACGCGACCCTCGCGGACGATGGAGGAGCTTCCAACGAATTCGACCAGACCGTTGCGGAAGGCGACTTCACAAGCGACGCCACCTCTGTTGAAGCCGGTCCGTCGGGAGGCGACTTCGACGCAACGATTGTCTCGAAAGACGGCGTGGACGCCTCGGCGGCTTCCGGTCAGCGGTCAGCACAGCCGCGGCGGAAGCGTCCCCCGGGTGCTCACGAAACCGCGGATCGCTGGGAGACGCAGCAGCGATATCAGCTGGTCAGCAATTTCGCCCGCGGCGGTCTCGGCCAGATCTGGATGGCGCGCGACGCGCGTCTCCGGCGAGAAGTTGCCTACAAGGAACTGCTCCCCAGCGCGCTGAAGAACAAGAACGCTCTGGAACGGTTTCTCGAAGAGGCACAGATCACCGGCCAGCTTGAGCATCCGAGCATCGTGCCGATTTACGACATCGGCTATCAGCAGAACGGAACGCCGTTCTACGCGATGAAGCTGGTCCGTGGCGAAACGATGGAGAAACACATCGAGGCGCTGCATGAACTGCCAAAGGACAGTCCGGAATTCTCGCTGACGTTCCGCAAACTGCTGCGCAACTTTATCGACATCTGCAACGCCCTCGCGTTCGCCCACGATCGCGGCGTCCTGCATCGCGACCTGAAACCGCTCAACGTCATGCTCGGCGCGTTCGGCGAGACACTCGTGCTCGACTGGGGGCTGGCCAAAGTTCTGGACGTCCCGGTCACGGACGACGAGGTCGGTCCGATCACGACAGACCACGGCGGAGGCTTCAGCGTTGACGACAAGACAGTCATTCAGAGTTCGGACGGGTCGAGCCAGACCGGCGCGACGCAGGAAGCGACGGCTCAACTCGCTGCCAGTCAGAGCGGCGCGAGCCAGGGGGCAACAACGAGCGGCGCGTCAGTCGGCGGCCGAACTCAGCAGATGAGCGGCACGTTCGGAGTGACACGTCGCATGGTCATCACCGACGTCCGCTCGGTTGGCAGCCAGACGATGGCGGGTTCCGTGATGGGCACCCCGGCCTACATGCCGCCGGAACAGGGCCGCGGCGATCTCGACGAACTCGACGCCCGCAGCGACATCTACTCGCTGGGCGGAATCCTCTACAAGCTGCTGACCAACCAGCAGCCCATCGCGCGAGGCAAGATTCGCGAAGTTCTGAAGAACGTTGTTGAGGGGAATATCATCCCGCCGCGCGAGCATGACGCGACGATTTCAAAACCGCTGGAGGCCGTCTGCCTGAAAGCGCTGGCAAAAAACAAGGACGACCGATATGCCCGCGCGCTCGATCTGGCCCGCGACATCGAAGCCTGGCTGGCCAACGAAGCCGTCTCGTGTTTTGAAGATCCGCTGATCGTTAAAGCGCGACGCTGGGCGCGCCGTCATCGAACTGCCGTCGGGACCGGCCTCGGAACTGCCGCCGCGGTCGTCGTCATGTGGGGGGCCGCCGCCTGGAGTCACTCGGCCCGCATGGACGACATCCGTGAATTCGCCCGAGCCAGCATTCGCCAGGCAGACGATGCCGCAGAGCAATCCGACTTCGGGCAATCGAAGCAGCTCCTGACCGCGGCGATCGGCCGAGTCACAGGCGAGCCGGATCTCACCGACCTGCTCGGGTCACTGGAAAGTCGATTGTCGCTGCTGGAGTCCGACCGTGTTCGTCAGCTTGAGCGCGACGTTGAAACGGGACTCGACCGCGCACGCACCCGAATCCGCGACGGCAATTACGACAGCGCGCGGACGCTGCTCGCCGAACTGCAGACCCGGATGCAGGATGAGACGTCCCTGCCGGAACTTTCCGCAGCCGTCGATCGCGAAGTCGCTGGTGCCGAACAGGCGATCGCTCGTGAAGCTGCGGTGGCGAAAACGGAAGAACGCTTTGGCGAGTTTCTCGAACTCTGCGACGAAGCTCGCGCCCGAGGTTCGCTGCAGACGATGGACAACGTCGATGACGACGCACGACTCGCCCGAGAACACGCTGAGGCGGCCCTTGAACTCTTCGCTTTGAATACCGACGAACCATTCGCGACCACGCCGCCTCACTTTGACGAATCGCTGCCGTGGACACGGCGGCACAATGACCGCACCGGCCGCTGGCCACTTGAAGAACTGAAGAACGACGCTCTGGAACTGCTGCTGATTCTTGGCGACATGGAAGTGCAGCTCGCGCGAAATGCCGACGACGAAGCACAGAAAGCCGCCGCAACGCGGGCACTCGAATTCGTGGAACGCGGCAAGACGATCGGCATCGAATCCGTCGCGCTGCTCGGCAACCAGAGTCTCTGGTTGAAGATGGCCGGTCGTGAAGACGAGGCGCGCGAAGTGCTGACCAGGGCCGCAAAGCTCAAGCCCTCGACGTCGCTCGATTTTTATCTGCTCGCTGAAGCGGAACGAAAAACGAACAACCATCGCGAAGCACTCGAACTTTACCAGCAGGCGCAGCAGCTCAGCCCGACGAGCTACTGGCCACAGCACTTCACCGGCCTGTGCCATCTGCAGCTCGGCGAGACGCAGGCCGCGCTGGCCTGCTTCACCAACTGCATCAGCCTGCGGGAGAACTACGCCTGGCCGCGAATGCTGCGCGGCCTGTGCAACGCCCAACTTCAGAGAGTTGATGCGGCGCTGGTGGACTTTGACGCCGCGGAGAAACTCGACAGCAGCCTCTACAACATCCCGGTCAATCGCGGGGTCGTTCTGACCGTCGCGGGACGTTTTGACGAAGCGATTACGCAGTTCGAGCGGGCAGCGAAACTCGCTCCGAACGCGGCGCAACCTCACATCAATATCGCGACGACCCATTTTCAGATGGCACAACGGATCGCCGAAGCGGCGCCGCCTTTTGAAAACCTGTCCGACCTTGAACGCCTTCAGCAGGAACAGGAGCACAATGGCAAGGCGCTCGACGCACTGACTGTCGCGTCACAGACTCAGCGGGCTCCCGACCATCCCGGAATCCATCAACTGCGAGGCCGCATTGAGGAACGCAGCGGAAACACGCAGGCAGCACTGGCGAGTTATCAGCGGCATCTGAAAGTCGAAACAAAGGACGCCAGCCGCGCGTCGACGCTGCACCGCATCGGCCGGATTCACTTTCAGCTGGCGGAGTACGAGGACGCGCTGGCAGCGTACGAACGAGCGAACCAGCTCAAACCGAATGACGGACGCATCGTACGCGACCTGGCGGAAACTCATCTGCAGTTACGCGACGCCGAAAAGGCCGGGCAGCGATTCGATGAGTACATCGAACTGGTCAATGCCGACATCGAAGAGCACCTCAAGCATCCGGACATCGTCTTCAACGGGATGGCAACCGCGCAGAATCTGCAGCGAAAGAAACGCGAGGCCAACGACTTTTACACGCTGTCGCTGATGTTTAATCCGGATCAGGCCGGGGTGCTGTCTCAACGCGGCTGGCTGTTTCTCACCGAGAACCTGCAACTGGCAAAAGCCGATTTCGAAGCGTCCGTCTCGCGGAACAGTGGCGACCCGCACACGCTGACGGGCCTCGCTTTGACGCAGACGAAACTCGGCGACTGGCAGTCCGCGCTGCAGACGATGAAACCGGCGATGCCCGCCATCGTGGAACAGTCGAAACAGGTCGGCCCGCGAGCCTTTGCCCTCTTCCACAACGCCGCAACGGTCTATGCGCAATGCCTGTCTCTGGTCGAACGCGACCAGAAGCTGCCGGACGAGCAACGAAAGACGTACTCGACCGCTCTCTTCGGCCAGATCGAAACGTTGCTGCGAAATGCCCGACAGGTTGCCAGTCAGTCGCCACCAATCCTCAATGCAATGCAACAGGCACTCAAAGCAGAGCCGGAATTTGCACCACTCCGGACAAAGCCGGAGTTCATTGCGCTGCAACGCGAACTGCTCGGCGAAACGGGCAAGTAGCATCGCCAACGAATGTCGCCAATGGGGCGAATGAAGACTTAAACGAGTTGTCCGATTCGCGATATCCGCGTCATTCGCTGGCACTGACCACCCACAGCAGTGCGTTCTTCAGCAGGTGCTGGAAGGCTGGTTGCTCGAAATCGCCAACGTGGCCCAGCGAGGTGTAAAACGACGGGCCACCGAAGTTCGTCTTGTTCGTCCAGGCGATCGTTTCGGCGGGCTTGTCCGGAATTGCTCCGTGCAGCAGCGGCTTCGCGGAATCAGACAGCGGATTGACGACGTACAGCGAGCCCACTCCGCGCAGCGATTCGACATCGACTCCGTTGAGAATCGGATGCCTGGCAGCTCCTTCGGCCACTGACGGAACAACTTTCGGCCCGCTGCCGTAATGGTTGCTGTAGCTGCCGCCGAAGATGTCGGCGTCCCACGATTCCCAGGCGACCGTTCCTTCCGGCGGTGTCTTGCCACGCAGCGAGAACGCGTGATTCGCTGTGCGAATGCCGACGATCGGCTTGCCGGACTCGATGAACTTCCGGACGACGGCCATCTGTCCGGGCGGCAGCACGCGGCGCCGGACGCTCAGCAGCAGCACGTCGGCGTCGGCCAGCACGTCAATGCCCGGCAGATCGTTGCGTTCCTCTTCGTTGGCGAAGACGTAACTGACCCGGAAGTCGTGGCCGAGGTGGGCGAGTGCAAACTTCGGCAGCGACTCGTTCGTCCGGTACTCGCGTTCGGCCATCACGATCACGCAGTGCTTGCGATCGTCGTTCTTGAACCTGAACGGCTGGCCGCCGAGAAGCTGATCGCTGGTGACCGTCGGGCAGACCCACTTCTCGATGTGATCGATGATCAAATCCGTGCCCGTAAAGTGGCTGACGAATGGCCGCATTTTCGGGTTGTACATCGTGTCCGTCATGTCGCGCATGAGGACGACATTCCTGCCGTTCTTCGAAAGCTGCCGCAGACCGAACGGACGACCGAGCACGCACATGTTCGTGTGGACGCCGACGAGAACGACGTTCTGGCGGTTGTGCTTTTCGAGAATGCTCCAGATTTCTTCGCCGTTGTCGCTGATGAAGTCGTGTTTGGCATCGATCGTCAGCAGATCGGTCTGCGACTTCCAGGGAGCCTTCGGGTTGCGGCCCATCGACTCCAGCTTCTTCGCCCAGTCAGCATGTTCCCGCGGATCATCGTCCTCACCGCCGTCCGACTGGTCGATCGGGTACTCGCCCTGCTCTTCCGCCGGGATCTGGTAGCACCACTTTCCGATGTCCTGCGGCAGGTTTTCGGATCGCGGCGTCGTCTGCGCCCGCTGGCGAGCCGGGTGATCGCTGTAAGTTTCCATGCAACCGCTGGGAGCATGAATGATGATCGCCCCGCGGCGTCGCGCTTCGGTCAGCACGTTGTTCATTCGCGGAGCCATCTCGGCACCACGCCGCGTCGCATTCAGGCAGTGATGCAGGTCCCACATATCGCAGACGATGATGGCCGTTTCGTTGCCCGCCCAGGTCTCATGACGAGTCACCGTATGAAACCGGCCACTCTGCGGAGCCGTCGGCTGCTTCGATCGCAGCGTCAGTTCGAGGTCTTCCGCCTCGACAAAACGCGGGGCCGTTGCAGCAAGGACAAACACAGCGAGAAGGCAACGGGCGATGGTAAAACGTTGAAGCATGAAAGCACCTCACGAGGGGACGGCCTGACGTTCCTGACGCTCGGGTTGCGTTACTCGTCAGGTCGAGCGTGCAACGCGAAATCTGAACGCGAAGCATCCTGGTCGCGCCGCAGCGTCTCGACAAGCAGGCGGCTGACCCGCCTACTTGTGAGGGCCTGGCTGATCGCTATCCGTAGCTGGATTCGCAAGAATCCAGAGGTTTCATCAGCCTGACTGAATTCTTGCGAATCCAGCGACTTCACTGCGCGAACCTCAATCTGAGACGCAGTATGATCGCCACTTGCTCCACATGTTCTGTTCGCCGTCACGGAGATCGACCTGATGCGGCCTCTCGCTGTTTTGTTACTCGTCGCCCTGCTGACCTGCTGTCTTCTGAACGGTACTGCCACCGCTCAGGACGCTCCGATCATCCCGCCGAACCGAGGCAACTCGCAAACCATCCGCCTGTTCGATGGTGAAACTCTCAACGGCTGGATCGGGCACAAGAAGTACTGGTCGGTCGAGGACGGCGAGATCGTTGGGCGGAACACCGAAGAAGTTCCGGTCAGCACGTACCTGCTGACCGATGGGAGTTTCAGCGACTTCCGGCTGACGTTCGAATCGAAACTCGTCACGTCAGAGATGCACTCGGGCATCGCACTGTGGGGCCGGGTCGCTCCGGAACACGGCGACGAATTCACCTACGCCGGCCACCTCGTCATGTTCCCATCGAACTACGGCTTCTGGGATCTGTACGGTCGCAATTCGATCCACAAGAACGCTGAGAAAGCCAAAGCCGTCGGTCGGCAGCACGACTGGAATCGGATCGAGATCCTCGCGCAGGGCAACCGGATCCGGTTTGTACTCAATGGCGAGCTGATCTCCGACTGGCGCGAGCCGGAACCGGAACGAATCAAGGCGGGACCGATCGGCCTGCAACTTCACGCGAACAAGGTTCCGCAGGAAGTCCGGTTTCGCAAGCTGATGCTGGAGACGTTTCCCGAGGACCGTCTGGTCACATTGAACGATGACGCGGAAGCAGCACTTCAGGCATCCCGTCTCCTGCCCATCGACGTTCCGCCGGACGAACCGGTCGACTGGACGCAGCACACCGAAGCCGCGGTTCCCGATTCACTCTTCTCGAAGGTCTATCCCAACAAGCCGTTCAAGCCCGCCGGCATTGGTGCCGATGAGGGCCCCGCGTTTTACGCGATGCTGCAGAAAGCCGCTCAGACAGATGACCTTGTCGTTCGGCAGGCAGCCGCCGAGTTCCTCAAGCAGCGCATGGTGGATGGGCTTGATGGCAAGTTCCGCGACCGGGCTCCGTCATTGTTCCCGGCCTTTTACGACATCACGTCTGAGCCCGAGGTCTGGCAGGGACGCACTGTTGTCCTGAAAGGCCACGTCCGAAAGCTTGTTCGGGTGCCGGCAGGCGAGAACGCTTACGGCATCACGGAGTACTGGGAAGCCTGGCTGTACTCAGAGCAGACTCGCAACAATCCGTTTCTTGTCATCAGCCTGGAACGCGACGAGCGAATGGAGCCCGGTGCCGAAGTGCTGATTGACAATGTGTCCGCTGCCGGCTGGTTCTTCAAACTGTATGGCTACCAGGCTCAGGAAGGCGGCTGGGTGGCGCCCATGGTCATCACCCGAAAACTGGGGTATCGACCGGTCGCGGAGCCGCGCGGCCTGCTGGACGGCGGCATCGATCCGCGTCTACTGGCAATCGTGCTGACACTGGCCGCTCTCGGCTGCTGGTACGCCTTTCGGTTGTGGGCTCGCCTGAGGCGGGAAGACGACGAGCGGACCGAGTTGCGTTCTCTCGTTAAGCAGCACGAGCCGGCACCGACATTCGACAACGTCGTGGATAACGAAGGCATCCTGTTTCCGTCTGATGACGTGGCCGAGGAAACAGCTCCGGGAGCAAACAACGCCGACGTGGCGGATGGCGGCGAGCGGACAGCAAACGAAAACGAGGCGACCAGTCGAGATGACTGATCGCCTCGCTTGTTCGATCACGTTGTCTGGTGCCCGCTGCCCGCGAACAATCCGCGTCGCGGTTGTGCCGCAGGTGCCGTCAACGCCGCAGATTCTGCTGGCTGTGCGACGAGTCGAAAGTTTGTAGACGGAAGTTCGACTCGTCAGTGCTGTGCCAGAGTCTGCGTGAATGCCAGGGAGAACAGCACCCGTCCGAAGTCGAACGGGTGCTGGAAATCGTCAGCTCTTACTGCTTAGTGGCAGCAGGAGTTGCAGCAGTGGCCGCCGAGCTTGGGCAGTTCCAGCTTCGGCAGGTTCAGCTTCGGCAGGCAGAGCTTCGGCATGCTCAGCTTCGGCAGCGAGAACCGCTTCTTGCAGCAGCTCACGCGTTCTTCGCAGCAGCCAGCCTTGGGAGCACAGCAGGACGGAGCCTTCGGTGCACAGGCCGGAGCACAAGGAGCGGCACAGCTCCTGGCTTTCGGAGCACAAGCCGGGGCACAGGGAGCACAGCAGCTCTTGGCCTTCGGAGCACAAGCCGGAGCACAGGGAGCACAGCAGCTCTTAGCCTTCGGAGCACATGCCGGAGCACAGGGAGCACAGCAGCTCTTAGCCTTCGGAGCACATGCCGGAGCACAAGGAGCACAGCAGCTCTTGGCCTTCGGAGCACAAGCGGGGGCACAAGGAGCACAGCAGCTCTTGGCCTTCGGAGCACAGGCTGGAGCACACGGAGCTGCACAGGAGGCAGCCTTCGGCGCACAAGCCGGAGCACATGGGGCCGCACACGATGCGGCTTTCGGTGCACAGCACGACGGAGCACATTTGGCTGTCGGCGCACAGCACGACGGATCGGAGCCACCAAAACCAAACAGACCAGCCTGAGCTGAGCTGATGGAGGCAGCTACGACCATGAACGCGGTGGTCAGGGTCGTCCACTTCATCCCGGGAATCTCCTCGAAATCCTGAAACCTGAAACGATTGTGAGTCACTCCAGTTGCGCTTGTCCGGGCATCGGCCCGGGAATGGAGTGTCCCGCTTCACAGCGGCGTAATGGGTAACACGCAGGGTTCTTCGGCGTCCGGGACGACTTCGCGTTGAGCTTTCGGCCTGAATCCGGCCCACTGTCCGCGAGGCTTCGAGGCTGTATCGATTGTGCCGGAACTGCACCGTTGGGTTGCCCCGCAGACACGGGTCGATCCGGCTGTGCCGGCTGTACAGCCCAACCTCGCGAACGCACTGCCTGACGTTGGAGGCACCGCGTCACGTTGAGGCACCGCGTGGCCGCCGTGTGCCGCTGCCGTGTGACCGGCCTGCAGGATGACTATGATCCGCCGACCGAATCGCGCAGTGCGTTTCGACTCAACATCGCGCCAAGGGAGATCGTTTGGAGATTCCTGTCCGACGCGGACAGCTCGCCCGGAAACCGGCAGAGACCGTTCTGCAGGACACCAGCGACTGACATGCTCTGAACCCGCCATCGCCGTTGTCGCTGTATTTCAGACAGGAGTTTTCCATGCGTCCGCTGCTCTTCCATCTGGCCCTTCTGGCGACCATCAGCCTGCCGGCCACACTTCCCGCACAAACAGCACAACCCGCCCCTGCCGGGGACGCTCCGTCGCCGTCTCAGGTTTTCAGCTACGGCGTCGGCCATCAGATCGGGACGAACCTCAAGTCAACCGGCTTCGACATTGATGTGAAGCAGATCGTCCAGGGAATTACTGATGCGCTGGCCGGCAAAGACAGCGCGATCAGCGAAGAGAAGTTTGGCGCGGCCGTGACTGCGTTGAGAAAAATCGTCGCCGAGAAGGCTCTGGCACGTGGCAAGACCTTTCTCGCGGACAACAGCAAAAAGCCCGGCGTGAAGACAACGAAAAGCGGGCTTCAGTATCTCGTTCTGAAAGCAGGAACCGGTGCGCAGCCGACGGCGGAGAGCACCGTAACCACTCACTACAAAGGCCGTCTGATCGACGGATCGATCTTCGACAGTTCCTATCAGGGTGAAGAGCCGATGGCCGGAGACAAGCCGATCAGCTTCCCGGTCGGCGGCGTCATCAAGGGCTGGACCGAAGCACTGCAACTGATGAAGGTCGGCGGTCGCTGGAGACTCTTTATCCCGTCAAATCTGGCGTACGGTGAGAAGGGGGCCGGACAGTCGATTGGCCCGAACGAAACCCTGATCTTCGACATTGAACTGGTCAGCGTGAAATAGCCGCAGTTCCACGCCAGCAGACTGGCGCCAGCGCGCAAAAAAACGGGAGACTCACATCAGATGAGTCTCCCGTTTTGAGTTTGTCCAGCACCGACGGCCTCAGCGCTTTCGACCGGACCGCGATGTCGTTTTCTTCTTCGCCTTCGTAGCGGTTTTCTTTTTGGCTTTAGCGGCTGTCTTCTTCTTCGCCGGGGCCGCCGATTTCGCTTTCGCCCGGGAAGTGGTCTTCTTCTTTGCCTTGCTGGCAGTCTTCTTTTTCGACGAGCTTCCCGACTTAGCCGCCGCAGCGGTCGCTGTTTTCTTCGTACTTTCCCGACGGGCAGATGCTGCCGCAGACCGTTTGGCCTTGCCACTCAGGATCAGACCAACCCGCTCTTCCGCTTCACTGATGTCAGCCACCGGTTCGTCGATCGACGGGTTCCAGTCCTCAAGAAACGCCGCCTGCGGTGACGTCGAGAGTGACTTGAGGTACCAGAAGAACTCCAGCGCATCTGCCTTCTTGATGAAGCCCTTGAGCAGCTCCGGACCGCTTTCCTCGTCGCAACCGACAGGCAGAACGCCGGTCCACACAGCGGCTTTGACCATGCGGTCGTCCACCGGCAGCGCGTGCGTCCCCAGGGAAGTGAGCATCAGGTAGTGGCAGACGAACGGCGGCAGGTACTTGATTTTCGAGAGCTGCCTGGTCGTCAGCTCCAGCTTCTTCCGCTTCAGTCCGTCGAAGTCCCAGGAGTACTGGTGATCGAAGACGTAGTACAGCAGGTGTCGCACGCGCTGAGCCCGCCAGTGCGGCTCGCTGAGTTCCTCAAACACGGGCTCAAGTTCGGTCACCGTGCTGACGCGGATCTCGTTCCAGTCGAAGAACTCGCTGGTCAGCCGCTCGTATGCTGCGTCGGCCGCCTCGAACGTCGAATTCTCCAGGCAGATGCCGTACACCATCGTTTCCAGCACGGGCATGGACTCACGCTTCGGCAGTCCGCCGAACTCCTTCTTCAGGAGTTTCATCAGCCGGGCGACAATCTTGGGGCGATCTACGGATTTCGACTTTGGCATGAATGATCTGCTCAGTGAAAACGGCTCGGCACAAGACGCCCGCAGGCGACGCGAGACGGATTTGAATCGCTGCTCACAGCGGGTTCAACCTTGCCGGATGCCCAGACTTACGATTCGGTAACTTCGTCATCCGCAACGGACTCGTCAGACTCGTCATCACTGCCGCTGTCGGCATCAGATGCCAGCTCGTCGAGATCGTCTGCCGTGTCTTCAGAATCCTCGTCTGCGACGGCCGCCGCCGTGCCGCGTTCCGCCGCCAGTTCGTCGAGAATGCGAGCGGCCTCGGACACCTGGTCGGTCGCCTTTTCGTCGAGGACAAACTTCAGCACGGGCGTGTACCGCGTCTGAATGCGGTCCGCGATCTTCGACTGCAGAAATCCACGCGACGAGTCCAGCCCCTGCAGAGACAGAGCCTTGTCACGTTCGCTGCCCATCACGGAAACATAGACCTTCGCGCTGCGCAGGTCGGGACTGACCTCCGCCCGGATCACCGTCACATTCTTGACCCGCGGGTCGCGCAGGCTGAACAGCACCGCGCTGGAGACAGTTTCGCGGATTGCTTCCGCCAGGCGGGCAACGCGTCGAGACGACATAAGCAGACCAGAATCGAGAATATGCCAGTTCGGCAAGGGCACGAGTCACGCCGTCCGGTGGCAGGACCAACGGACGGCAGAAGACGCATCAGGAAGGCGGACAGACTGCGGAGACGGCGACGAAATCAGTCGTCCAGCTTCCGCTTGACCTCGTCGACGCGGAACGCTTCCAGCAGGTCGCCTTCCTTCACGTCGTTAAAGCCGTCCAGCCGGATCCCGCATTCCATCCCTTCGCGGACTTCCTTGACGTCATCTTTCACGCGCCGGAGCGACGCAATCGGATAATCGTTGAGAACCTTCTGATCGCGGATCACATGGATGCGATGATTCCGCTCGATCGTGCCGTTCAGGATTCGACAGCCCGCAATCGTCCCGGTCCGGCTGACCGAAAACGTCTGCAGGACAATTGCCCGACCGGTCGCCACCTGAACCTTCTCAGGAATCAGCAGGCCTTCCAGGGTGTTGCGGATGTGATCGGTGACTTCGTAGATGATGTCGTACCGACGAATCTCAACACCTTCCTGATCGGCCAGCGAAACGGCACGGTCTTCCGCGATCACATGAAACGCGATGATGACCGCGTCCGACGCACTCGCGAGGTAGACGTCGCTCTCGTTGACACCGCCGACCGCCTCGTGCAGCACCTGCACACGCACTTCCGGGTGGTCAAGTTTTTCAATTTCACTCTTGAGCGCTTCAATCGAGCCTGGCGTGTCGGCCTTGAGAATCACATTGAGATCCTGAACCGCCCCATCCCGGGCCGCATTGAGGATATCGTCGAGAGTTCTCGGTCGGTTTCGGCCAGCCAGCTGTTCGGTGCGGCCGGCAAACTTTCGCTCGGCAGCAATCTCACGAGCCTTCTCAATATCGTCCAGCACGAAGAAGTGGTCGCCGGCGCCCGGAACGACGTCAAGCCCCGTGACTTTCACCGGCAATGACGGCGGCGCTTCCGCGATCGCTTCGCCGCGGTCGTTGTAAATCGCTCGAATTCGCCCGCAGGCCTGACCGACGAGCATCTCGTCCCCGACACGCAGCGTGCCCTTCTGCACAATGACCCAGGCGATTGGCCCAAGTCCCTCATCCTGAAATGCTTCGAGACAGACACCAACGCCGTTGCATTCCGGGTTGGCCTTCAGCTCGCCAATTTCGGCGGTGAGCAGAATGGTTTCCAGCAGGTCATCGAGCCCCTGGCCGGACATGGCCGATGTCCGGATCACTTCAACGTCGCCGCCCCATTCCTGAGGCTGGATGCCGTTCACCGAAAGGTCGGTCAGCACTTTCTGCTCGTTGATGTCAGGCAGGTCGCACTTATTCATGGCGACAATCACCGGAGCACCCGACGCCTTCGCATGGCTGATACATTCAATCGTCTGCGGCATTACGCTGTCGTTGGCGGCAACGACCAGCACAATGATGTCCGTGACGTTGGCGCCGCGGGCACGCATTTCACCAAAGGCGGCATGGCCGGGCGTATCAACGAACGTCACCTTCTGGCCGTTATGATCCACCTGGTACGACCGAATGTGCTGTGTGATCCCGCCGGCCTCGCCGCTGACGACGTTGGTTTCGCGGATCTTGTCCAGCAGCGACGTCTTCCCGTGGTCGACGTGCCCCAGAATCGTGACAACCGGCGGTCGTGTCTGCATCAGCTCTGCCGGCTCCTCCCGGTCGATGATCTCGTCGAGAAACTCTTCGCCGGACTGCTCGCGTCTGACTTCCAGCTCGACGCCCAGTTCGGCGGCGATCTCCCAGGCAGTGTCTTCGTCGAGCATCTGATTGATCGTGACCATCTCGCCACGCTTAAACAGGACGCCGATGATCTGTTTTGCGGGCCGACCAATCGCTTCCGACAGACTGCGAACAGTCAGCGGAAACTCGACGACCGCAGACGTCTTCAGCTCAATCGGACCGCTGCGTTTCTTGCGCCGAATGCCCATGGAGCGTCGTGACCGTCTGTCATCGTCCTCGCGCCCCCCCATCCGTTGACGCTTCTGGCGACGGGCACTGCGGGTCGAATCCATCGAGCCCATGCCGCGGCTGCGTTTTTCGTCCTCGTCAACAAACGAGCCGTCCTTCGACTTTGTACTGCTCTTGCCACGACGGCTTTTCTCTTCGGCAGCCTGTTTCAGACGCTGCGCCAGCGGGCTTGCGGCATCATATTCTTCTGGAGCCAGACGAATTTCAGGCTTCTGGGCCTTCGGTTCGTTGTCCGCCTTCTTTCGCGACTCCTGAGGCTTGAACGCCGGGATCGCCGCCAGGCCTGGCAGCGACGGTCGTGATCTCGACTTCTCCGGCTTCTCACTGCGCACCGGAAGATCGGAGTGCGTTGGAGTTCCGACAGGCCGCATCTCGCGCGGCGCACCGCCTCCGTGCTGAGGCTGGTAGTCATCGCGCGTCACCGCGTCGATTTCGTCTTTGTCGCTCGACTTGTCGCCAGCTTCCTCGCCGCTGTCCACCTCAGCGGCTTCTTCAGATTTGGCTTCGACCTCAGCTTCGGCTTCCGCTTCGACCGCGACTTCCTCGACCGCTTCAGGTGGCGCTTCGGCCACAGGTTCAGCGGGAGCTTCCGCCTCAACGGCTTGCGGCTCTTCGGCAGGCTGCTCGACCTCGGGTTCAGGCTCAGGCTCGACCGGTCGCGGGCGTTCCTTGGGAGTCATCGTCCGCATTTCCCGCATGCGTGATGACAACTCCGGAACATGCTCGCGCGTTGGAGCAAGGTCAGCTTCAGGCTCCTCGGAACCGCGATCGCCGCCGGAACTGGCGATGTGGTCAAGGACAAGCTGCTTTTCCTCAGGGGAAATGGACGCCAGCGCTGAGGTTTTGACGCTCAGACCGGCAGCGCGGCAGTGCTCGATCAGCACCTTGCTGTCCATCCCCAGCTCTTTGGCGAGCGAAAAGATTCTCACTTTTGTGGCTGTATCCGCCATCGATCTCCAATCACTCTCTGGTTAACCCGGAGTGCGGCCCGCTGATGTCCGCGGCTGGCTGCCCATTTCATTCCGAGCGACAGATCGCTGCGGACGAGGGCAAATCCAACCATCTTTGTGTTAAGAAAACTCTGCGACCAGCAGTTACGACTCCGACTCCGCCTGCCGGGATTCGGCAGCCGGTTCCTCACCCGAGCCTTCGCTGGCTGCAGCGGGCTGTTCGTCACCCGCTTCCTCCGTGGAAGCTTCGCTGGATTCCTCACCAGCTTCCGCACTCGAATCATCTTCGGCACCTGCAGCCGGATCGTCACCGGCCTCAGACGAAGAGTCGTCAGCCGCTTCCGATGACGCCTCGCCTGCAGGCTCTTCAGTCGCGGCAGATTCCGTTGCCGCCGAAGTGGTCGCTCCCTCGCTGCCGATTGAGGCCGAATTCGAATCGACAATCTCCTGCTGCTCGCGTTCGATTGCCCGCAGACGAGCCTCTTCAGCCTTCCGCTCCGCTTCCAGAGCTTCCAGCCGTTCGGCTTCCTTGTCCGCGAAGTCGACGATTTCGTCGCACTGTTCCTGCGTCAGGCCGCCCAGCTCCGCCAGCTCGTCGGGCTCGATCACCGACAGGTCGTAGAAGCTGAAGAAGCCCTGAGACACCAGCGCTTCAGCCAGTTCTTCCTCGATCCCTGGAACCTCGGAGAACGCCATGACAGACTTCTCGAGCTGCTCGTCCAGTTCGGCCTGAGTCATGACTTCGATGTCCCAGCCGACAAGCTTCGACGCCAGACGCACGTTCTGTCCGCGTTTGCCAATCGCCAGCGACAGCTGATCGTCTCGAACGAGCACGATCACCCGGCCCAGCATCGGACAGAGAATAACGTCCTCGACTTCGGCCGGCTGCATGGCGTTCGGCACGAGCACCTGCAGTGAATCGTTCCAGCGGACGATATCGATCCGTTCGCCGGACAGTTCGTCGACGATGTTCCGGATTCGAGACCCGCGAACACCGACGCACGCGCCGACGGGATCAATCTTCGTATCGATGCACGAAACGGCAACTTTTGACCGATAACCGGCTTCGCGCGCCAGCGACCGAATCTCGATCACCCGCTCAGAAACCTCTGGAATCTCCGTCTCAAACAGTCGCAACACGAGTTCCGGATGGCTGCGGGAGAGGATGACTTTGACCCGGCTCCCGGCCTTGCGAACTTCGAGCACGACAGCCCGGACACGCTCGTTCGTGCGATGCTGCTCCCCCGGAATCTGCTCGCTGCGAGGCAGTACAGCTTCGACCTTGCCGAGGCTGACAATCGCCGCTCCGCCTTCAAAGCGGACGATGGGCCCACTGACCAGTTCACCCTTCAGTCCATCAAACTCGTCGTACAGCGAATCGCGTTCAGCTTCACGAATCTTCTGAATCATGACCTGCTTGGCGGTCTGAGCAGAAACGCGGCCCAGGATGTCGCCGAGGTCGTCGGGCGGCAATTCACTCCCGTTGCAGGTAATTGTCGGTTCGCCGTGCGTACGATCGACCGACACTTCCAGCTCGTAATCTTCGCCGTAGTGTTTGCGCGCCGCCGACAGGATCGCCTGTTCGATGCCCTCGAACACGATCTCCTTGTCAATATTCTTGTCGCGATGAATCGCGTCGACGACTCGCAGTACTTCAGAACCGTTCATTACCGTCCTTCCAGACGAGTGCTCCGACCGGCTGAAACTCAACCGCGGCAGCCCTTGCTCCTGCAGAAGATGACTCTGAGCTTCCGTGATCCTGAGAGGCCACAGCGGACTGTGGACCTCAATTTTCGCTTCCGTACAGGCAATAAAAAAAGTGGGACTGATCCCACTTTCACGCCGACGCCCGCTCCGGGAACTGCCGACTCACACGGCAACACTGGATCGCCGCTCCTTCAGTCCTCACGTATGAGGAGGATGTGTGCCGTCAACTGCTCACATGAAGGCAACCTTCCAAGGGCACCGGCCTCAGAAACATTGCCCGAACCTGCCGGACGAAGCTTCTGAAACCTGCGTCTCTTTCGCGACAGCCACCTATCGCGACGTCCAACGCTGCGTGATTGTGGGCTCTGAGACGACTCGCCGGTAACCAGCTCACACTCTCAGAGTTCTCAGCAACGCGGCAAAATAGCAGTCCCGATTCAGAAGTCAAGCAGGCCCGCCGCGTCCGGCGCTGTCAGTTCCCAGCACCGGCAATGCCGAGACTCAAAATCCACTCACCGCCCGGTTCTGCCAGCCTCGAAATCATGCGTGAGTCTCCGCCCACGCAGACTCGATCGCGAACCAGATGCTGAGATCGAAAGTCCGCCAGAACACACCAGTTCGCCGCCCGCCCACATCATCAATCGGCATCGTGCAGCAATACCTGCCACCACCAGATCGCAGCCACAAGCGCCCGTAGCTCAGCAGGATAGAGCATCGGATTGCTAAATCTGGACTGTCGATCAACACTTCGTGAGAAACACTTGTTTCCAGTGTCTTGCGACTGCCTCAGCTCGACGCAAAGTGCGGTTGTGGGGTGTAGAACGATGCCGAGAGGTGTAGCGAGTGCTCTGTCAGAGCAGTATTTTGAGGTAGCGAAACTCGCCAGGAGTTTCGGTCTCTTGCAACTGCCAAAAGTCCTGGCGAGTTTCGCTACCGAGCGCATCCCAGAATCCTTGTTTGACAACGCGTTAGGGCCGGTGTGCAGCTACCTCCGACCGGGAGTCGGTTTGTGAGGGCGACCCAGGCTGCATGTTGCCTGGAACGCCGCTGTAATCGGTTGTCGTTGAGGGGCGGCGAAAAACGGCGAGCACGTTTTCTTTGGCGTCCATCGTCAGGCTGAAGAGTGTTGGGACGAGGAACAGGGTGAAGGCTGTTGAGACCAGCAGGCCGCCGAGGACGACGCTGCCGAGGCCGCGATACAGCTCGCTGCCGGCACCGGGGAACAGGACCAGCGGCAGCAGGCCGAGAACGGTTGTCGTCGTCGTCATGAAAATCGGTCGAATGCGGGTGCGGACGCTTTCCAGGATCGCGTCGCGCGGCGTCATCCCGTCTTCACGCATATGGTTCAGCGACTGGTGCACGATCAGGATCGGGTTGTTGACGACCGTTCCGATCAGAATGATGAAGCCCAGCATCGTGAGCACATCGAGCGACTGCAGCACGAAGAAGTTCAGCAGCGTCAGGCCGAGGATTCCGCCGACGGCTCCCAGCGGCACGCTGAGAATGATCACGAACGGGTAGAGCCACGACTCAAACAGCGCGGCCATCAGCAGGTACGTGATCAGCAGCGCCAGACCGATGTTGAAGCTGATCGCGTTCCAGGTTTGCTGAAGCCGGTCCGCCGTTCCCGACAGATTGATCCGGTAGCCGCCATCGAGACGTCCGCTTTCGCGCAGAGGCTGCACGATCTCGGTCTGGATCCGGTCCATTGCGTCTTCGAGTGCCATGCTCTCCGGCGGCGAAACTTCAATCGTGATCGCCCGCTGTCGTTCGCGATGGTTGATCTGCTCGGGGCCGCTGCTGATCTTGACGTCAGCAAGGGCTTCGAGCGGCACGGCCATGCCGGCGGGCGTTGAAACCGGCAGGCTCTTGACGTCCTGGGTTGTCTGAATTCGCTTCTCGTGTCCGATCAGGGTCAGATCGATTTTGTCGCCGCCGAGGTAGTAGTCACCGGAGTACGCACCGTCGATCAGTGCGTTCGTCACGTAACCGATGTCCTCGCTGGTCATACCCATTTCCGATGCCTGGAGCAGCTTTGGTGTCAGGTGCATTTCCGGGCTGGAGAGATCGAGGCTCGGAACTGGTCGCGCCTGTGTGTTCGGGATGACCTGCATTGTCTGGCCGAGAATCTGCCCGCCCATGCCCACGAGCTTTGTCAGGTCCGGGCCGATGATTTCAATGTCGATGGTCCGACCGGCGGTCAGTCCCTGCTCGAACAGGCTTGACTGCTTGGCGATTCCGAAGGTGCCGGGAATGCTTGAGATCGACTGCTGGATCAGCGGAATCAGCTCGGCGCAGCGCGAGCCGTCGTGAGCACGAATGCCCATAAAGACTGATCGGCCGCGAGCCACGAAAAAGAAGTCACCGATCATCGGGTAATCGAGTTTGGCGGCTTCTTCCGTGCCGGGATCAAGATCCCAGTAAGGCCGCAGTTTCTCCTCGACGGTTTCGCCCAGGTCCATCAGCTCGTCGAGGTTGTAGCCGGGTGGTGGCAGCAGAATGCCGAAGACCAGATTCCGGTTCCCGGTCGGCAGGTACTCGACCTTGGGCCACAGCAGCCAGCTGAAGCCGAGCGACACGCCAACAAGCGTGGCGACAACGATCAACCGACGCAGCGTGCTACGCTGAATCCAGTCGTTCGTCGAAACAACAAAGTTCGTGCCTTTTGAACCGAGGCCACCAATCAGCCTCACGAGAAACGATTGCGATGTCGGGCCGGCGCTCAGGATGCGGCGTTTTTTCTTTCCGTCGCCAATCAGTCGGGCAGACGCTGTCGAGATCACCGTCAGGGAAACCAGCAGCGACAACGAGACGGCCGCGCTGATTGCCAATGCGATGTCCCGAAACAGCTGTCCGGCCTCTTCCTGCACGAAGACGATCGGCAGGAACACGGCGACCGTTGTCAGTGTTGACGCGACGACCGCTCCCCAGACTTCCTCAGTGCCTTTGATCGCTGCCTGAAACGGCGGCTCGCCCAGTGACGCCCGGCGGAAAATGTTCTCCAGCACGACAACGGCATTGTCGACGAGCATCCCGACTGCGAAGGCAAGCCCCGCAAGACTGATGACGTTCAACGATCGACCGAGTACGCCGAGAATCAGAAACGTGCCGACGATACTGATCGGAATGGCGAGGCCAACGACGAGGGCTCCGCGGGCGAACCAGAAGCCGGCTCCGATAATCAGGGCGAGGCTGATCACGAAGAACCACGGCGAGAGTGTCGCGGCCGCGATTGCTGCGAGCACGATGCCGGGCGAGACGATCAGTGCCCGCATTCCCAGATGCAGAAACAGCATCAGGACAATCATCGTCAGAGCGCCGCCGATGAAGATATTCTGCTGGACAAGGTCGACTGCCGAGTAGATGTACTCGGTCTCGTCGTAAACCTGCGTCAGTTGCAGGCCGCGCGGCTTGAGAATGTGCTCGTCGATGTCGTCCCGTGCTTCCTTCAGGCCGTCCATAATGTCGAGCACGTTCGCGCCGGTCTCACGAATGCAGTTGACCGCGATGCTGGATTCCCCGAAACGCCGCACCAGACCGTCAGGCTTTTTAAAGCCGAGCCGAACGTCGGCGACATCGCGTACATAAACCGGCGCCCCGTCGCGCGTGGCGAGCACCTGATTCTCGACTTCCTCGATATCGCGAAACTGGCCGAGCGTGCGGACAACCCAGCGTCGCTTGCCTTCCCAGAAGTCGCCCGCTGATGTGTCCGCGTTCTGCCCGCGCAGAACCCGTCGGACGTCGAGAATGGTGAGCTGCCTCGCCGCGAGCCGGTCTGGATCGATGACAACCTGCAGTTCGTCTTCCAGGCCGCCGATTACGTTGGCCTGAGAAACGCCGGGCACACGTTCAAACCGGGCTTCGATTTCGTCCTCGGCAAACCGTCGCAGCTCAGTGACTTCGAGGCCCTCGGGAGGCAGCAGTTCCGCCTTAATTTCGGGATGCTCCTTCGCGAGCGTCCGCAGCCGAAGAATGGCCAGACCGATGTTGTGAGCCTTCCGCACCGGTTCGATCTTGTCGGCCAGTTGCGGGTACTTCTGCTGAAACTCCGCCAGTTCCTCGTCGTTGGGTTGTCGGGCGCTGAAGATGAACCAGGCAATCGGGCGGTCGGACGAATTCGACGTGCTGATGATCGGCTGGTCGGCGTCTTCGGGGTACTCGGGCACCTGCTGCAGGCGCGAGTTCACCTTCAGCAACGCTTCGTCCATGTTCGTGCCGACCTGAAACTCAAGCGTGATAGTGCCGCGGGAATCGGCACTTTCTGAGAGCAGCCGCACCACGCCTTCGACCGTTTTAAGCTGCTCTTCCTGTTCGAGAATGATTTCTCGTTCGACTTCCTGAGGACTGGAACCGGGCCAGCGGGTTTCGACGGTGATCGTCGGACGCTGAACTTCCGGCGTCAGCTGCATCGGCATTCGATCCAGCGCGACGAGGCCGAACAGCGACGTCAGCAGCACGCCGACTGACACCTTGACGGGATTGCGAACAAACGAGCCAATGAGCTGCATGGTTGCTTACTTTCCCGTCTTGGAATTCGATTGCGGCAGCAGAGGTGCTGCGTTCGTGCCAGACGGCGTCTCTGGCTGGCCGTCAGCGCTGTTCTCCTCGGCGACAGCCATCGTTCCCGTGATCCTGATCGGTTGCCCTGGTCGCAGGCGTTCGTTGCCGCGCACAACCACCTGGTCTCCGGCCTGAATGTCGCCGGCAATCTGAATCAGCGGCCCACTGGCAATTCCCAGAACAACGGGAACGGCCCGCACTGTCTGACCTTTGCTTTCGGACTGGCCGCCAGCTGGGGCATCCATCACGACATACACTGCCGGCTGCGGACCGCCCAGAACCAGGGCGTCTTTCGGAACCAGCAGCGCCTTCGTTTGAGGACCTGTCGGCAACGTCGTCCTCGCCAGCATTCCCGACTTCAGCAGTGGGACGGAACCAGCCAGCTTATTGCTGACGCGCACGTTGACGGGAAACGTTCGCGATCGCAGATCGGCCTGAGGCACGACGGCAACGACTCGTCCCGTGAAAACATGGTCGTGCAGCGCCGGCACTTCGACCCGCACGACCTGCCCGAGTTCAACATAGGCCGCGTGATTCTCAAGCACCTGGGCAACGACATCGACTTCGTCGAGCGCGACGACCTCTGCCACGAGCTGGCCCCGCTGGACCCACTGTCCGACTTCCGAATGCTCGGCCACGACGTAGCCGTCGAAGGGGGCCTTGATCGTGTGCTTTCCCAGTTGATCCGTGAGCTTCTCGGCGATCGACTGTTGCATGGCGAGACGCGCCCGGGCCTGTTCGATCTGCTCGGCCCGAGGCCCGGCGACAGCAATGGCATGATTTTCGAACGACTGCTGATACTGCTGCTCGGCCCGCGCGGCCTCGGAGATGACCAGTTGCAGTTCGTCGTCGTTAATTGCTGTCCGTTCAAACAGGTCCTGAGCACGCTTCAGCCGCTTGCGCTGATACTCAACAAGAGCCTGGTCGGCGAGCATGACAGCCTTGGCCCGCCGCAGTTCTTCGGGACGCGTTCCGTTCTCCAGTTCCAGCAGTTCGACCTGCCGAAGCTTCAGCTCGCTGCGCGCGGCAGCCACTTCGTGTCCGATCGTTTCGGTAAGCAACTGAGCGAGCGGCTGTCCCTTGCGGACAAAGTCTCCGTTGTTGATCGGAAACTCGGCCACGCGGCCGTCAACTGCGCTCCCGATACTCGACCGCCGCACGGGGGTCACGGTGCCGACAAACGTCTGACCTTCCCGCACCTGACGCTCAACAACAGGCGAAACCGTCACCGCGGCCGGCCCGCCGCGCTGAGCCAGGACTGGCGATTGGATGATCGCCAGCAGAACGGTGGTCGCCCCGGCGAGGACCGCGCGCGTGTTATGGAGTCGGCAGAACATCGTGGTCATATCAAATGCCTTCTGAGGCCGGATTTTCTTTTCAGTCGATTGCAGCGGTGGTTGTGCTGGAGGCTTCGTGGCGAGGGATCACGAACTGGCTGCCTGAGTTGCGACGGCCAGTTCCATGCCAAGGTTCGCCTGAACGCGCTGCAGCAGCTTCTGCAACTGATCGATTTCGGCGTCGGCCATGTCTTTCGTGGCGCGCTTGCGGACCCGTTTCAATACCCGCACGACCTGCGACCAGGCGTCTTCAGCTTCTGCCTGCACGCTGATCAGTTTGCGGCGACGGTCCAGCGGATCGTTGCTGCGGCAGATCCAGCCTGCCGCCTCCATGCGATCAAGAATCCGCACGAGCGTCGGTGGTTCGATCGTCATCCGCTCGGCCAGTTCGACCTGCGACAGCTCGCCTTCGAACTTCAGCCATCCGAGCACCTGAAACTGCCGGAACGTGATTCCAAACTCAGCCAGCTCAGCTTCCAGCACGCGCTGGTAACCAAACGAGGTCACGGTGATCCAGTAACCAATGCTGGCCTGAAAATCATATTGCGTCATGGAACTCCGATCGCAAAGTCGACGCTGCGCGCCGGCCACCGAAACTCATTAGCAAGGCTAATGATGAGTCTGAGTATTCGTTTTCTGCGGGTGCTCGTCAACCAAAGCTTTTCATTTGTTGAGAAACCGCGACGCTGGCGGAAGTGGCAGCGCGTTGCAGCCGGCGCTGACTCTGGCGACGGCAGCGCGCCAGACCGGGCGTCGGAGAAGGGCGATGGCCAGGCGGTCGAGGGCCGGCAGAAACTGGTGCTGCGTTACTCGTCCTTGCCGGCTTCCAGCACGGAGAGAAAGGCCTTCTGCGGAATCTCGACCTGACCGAACTGCTTCATCCGCTTCTTGCCCTCTTTCTGCTTTTCGAGCAGCTTGCGTTTTCGCGTGATGTCGCCGCCATAGCACTTGGCGGTGACGTTCTTGCGGAGGGCAGAAATGGTCTCGCGCGCGATCACTCGCGTCCCGATCGCGGCCTGCAGTGCGATCTCGAACTGATGCTTGGTGATCTCGGTCTTCAGTTTCTTAACGAGCGCCCGACCGCGACGTTCGGCCATCGCCCGATGGACGATCGTCGACAGAGCATCGACACGAACGCCTTTGACCAGGATGTCCATCTTGACGAGATCGGCTGCGCGGAACCCGATCACTTCATAATCCATCGTGCCATAGCCGCGCGTCGCGCTTTTGACACGGTCGTGCATATCGTAAACGACTTCGGCGAGCGGCAGTTCGTAAATGATCTGTGCGCGATTCGGTCCGAGATACTCCGTGCCCTTGTACTCGCCGCGGCGGTCTTCGCTGAGCTTCAGGATGACGCCGATATTCTCGGACGGCACGATGAACGTGACGCGGGCGATCGGTTCGCGAAACTCTTCGATCTGGCCGGAGTCCGGAACGTCCTGCGGATTGTCAATCAGCCGGACCTCGCCCGTCTTGTCGAGAATCTCGTACGTGACGTTCGGCGCGGTCTGAATCAGGTCGACGTCGGCTTCGCGTTCCAGACGCTGCTGGATGATCTCCATGTGCAGCATGCCGAGGAAGCCGCAACGGAATCCAAAGCCGAGCGCGTCGCTGGTTTCCGGCGCGAACGAAAAGCTGGCGTCGTTGAGCGCCATCTTCTGCAGTTCTTCACGCAGTCGCTCGAAGTCGGTGGCGTCGATCGGGTACATCCCGCAGTACACCATCTGGTGCGGGAGTTCGTAACCGGGCAGCGCCTTCTCGGCAGGGTTGGCACGATCGGTCACGGTATCACCGACGTGAACCATGCTCAGTTCCTTGATGCCGCAGAGCATGTAACCGACCTGGCCGGGGCCGAGTTCGGTACACGCCTTCATGCCCGGCCGGAACTGGCCGAGTTCCAGGACCTCGTGAACTGTGCCGCCCTTCATGTAGCGGATCTGCTGCCCCTTCCGGATGGTGCCCTCTTTGACTCGCAGGTACGTGATGACGCCGCGGTAGTCGTCGTACTTTGAGTCGAATACCAGTGCCTGCAGCGGATTCTCGGGACGCCCGGTCGGCGCCGGGACCTGATCGACAATCGCCTTCAGGACGTCTTCAACGTGCAGGCCGGTTTTCGCGCTGACCGGAATGGCGCTCAGGCCGTCGAGGCCCAGCACGGTTTCGATTTCCTCCATGACCTCTTCGACGCGCGTGACCGGCAGGTCGATCTTGTTGATGACCGGGATGATCTCAAGGTCGGCCTCAATGGCGGCGTACGTGTTGGCGACGGTCTGCGCCTGCACGCCCTGAAACGCATCGACCAGCAGCAGCGCGCCCTCGCACGCGGCAAGGCTCCGCGAAACTTCGTAGTGAAAATCGACGTGTCCCGGCGTATCGATCAGATTCAGCTCGTACGTCTTGCCATCGTATTTGAAGTAAATCGCGACCGTGCGCGCCTTCACGGTGATGCCGCGTTCCCGTTCAACATCCAGGTCGTCGAGGATCTGCTCTTTAAACTCACGCTGCGTAATCGCCCCGGTCTGCAGCAGAAACTGGTCCGCGAGCGTACTCTTGCCGTGGTCGATGTGCGCAACGATCGAGAAGTTGCGAATGAGCTGTGTGTCCATGAACGTATTCGTTCGGAAAGTGCAAAGGCTGGGTGGCAGGGTCGACAAAGTTCGCTGTTGAGGGCGAGAATCAGGATCGTAGCCGGACTGTGATATCCGGTCGACGGACGGAACAGGCAATTGCCTCTGGATTGAGACGGTGGAGTAATGGAATCCGTACGGAGCGCCAAACAGAGAGCCGAATCGCGTCTTCGAGTCGCCCTCGACCTGCAGCAGGCTGGTTTCGACATGAAGCGGCAGGCATTGCGACGGAGATTTCCTGACGCGTCCGCTGCTGAGATTCGGGAAATGTTAAGAGGCTGGCTGCGATCACACCGATTTCTCGGATTCGATGTCGGCGATCAGTTCGAGAAAGGCTCTCACAGTGAAAGGCCTTCACAGTGAAAGGCCTTCACAGTGACTGAGCTTGTCACGGGGCTTCGTTGCGCGATCGATTCGCTGGAACGAATTAATGCGAAGTTCGCGCTCGTCGGAGGGCTTGCTGTTGGTGCGCTCGCCGAACCGCGATTTACGGCTGACATCGATCTGGCCGTTTCTGTTTCCAGCGATGTTGAGACCGAGCAGATTGTCCGTTCGCTGATTTCGATGGGATTCGGCATTCTCGCTCAGATTGAGAGTCGGCATTCGCGCCAACTTCGAGGTGTCAGGTTACAGATGCCGGGTTACGAAGAGGGACCGATTCTGGACCTGCTGTTCTCGACCAGTGGGATTGAACCCGAGATTGTCGCGGGGGCTCAGCCGCTGGAAGTCTTCCAGGGATGTACTGTTCCGGTTGCCCAGGCAGCCGATCTCGTTGCGATGAAGATCCTTTCCGACGAAGACGGGACGCGCAAGAGTGACCGGCGGGATCTGCACTGGCTGATGGCACTACTGAGTACGACAGATGTTGAGGCGGTGCGGAATCGGCTGGAACTGATCATCGAGCGAGGTTGGAATCGAAACCGTGACCTGCAGGCGGAATTCGATGCTCTCATTGCGGAAACCGGGTGGCCGAACTGCCAGCCAGAGGCCGACTTCTGAAACGCTTAGTTTGGCGGCGAATCGGCTCACGGGAACAGCAGCTGTTTTGACCAGCCGTTCTCGCCGGCTGTGTAGACGGAGCGTTCATGGAGGCGGCCTTCGTGGCCGGTCCAGAGTTCGATGCGGTGCGGAACGACGCGGTAGCCGAACCAGTGTGGTGGGCGTGGGACGTCCTGGCCGGCGAACTGCTGCTCATAGTGCTCGACCCGGCCCATCAGCGTTTCCCGGCCATCCAGTGGGCGGGACTGGTCCGAGGCCCAGGCACCGACCTGGCTCAGGCGACGCCGCGTCTTCCAGTATTCGTCGGATTCCGCATCGGGAATGATTTCGACGCGGCCCTCGACATGCACCTGCTCGGCCCAGGCGTCCCAGTAGAACGTCAGAGCGGCTCGCGGGTTTTCAGCGAGCTGCCGGCCCTTGCGGCTTTGCGAGTTCGTAAAGAAGACAAAGCCGCGCTCGTCGACGACCCGCAGCAGCACGGTGCGAACACTGGGCTGGCCGTCGGCACTGGCTGTCGCGAGGCTCATGGCGGACGGTTCGCGCACGCCAAGTTCTGTCGTGCGGGCGAACTTCTCGCGGAAGGCGTTCAGGGCTTCGAGGTACAGTGGGTCAGAAAGCGACGGATCGGAGACGGACATGGCATGCTCGGCGCGGTGGGAAACAGGCGGGGACGAGATTACTCCTCAGCGTCTTTTGTAGACACTTCGGCGTAAGCTTCCAGTGAGCTGACCATTCTCTCCAGCAGGGCAATCATGTTCGGGAGATCGGTTTCCAGCAGTCGCTCCACCTGGCCGAGCCGGCCCTGAAACTCGTCCGCTTCGTGCCGCACTTTGTACGCAGCAGCCTTAACGAGCTGCACTTTCTGGCGGCAGTACTCGAGCCGCCGTTTCGCCGCCTGCAGCGCCTGCTTCTCCTCGATCAGCGACGGTCGGAAGTCCGCTGTCTCCTTCCGCATCTTCGACACGTCGAGCTGGATCCTCGCTTCTGACACGCGGTCGTACGCTGTCAGCTCCTGCTGGTGCCAGTGCCGCGGCTGTTCGAGTTCGACCCAGGACACCGCGTGGAAGACCTGGTCCTTCATCGACTCAACGGCGTCCGTGACCTTTTCGGCAAACTTGATCAGCGCGACGCGGAAGCTGCGAATCGCTTCGATCGATTTGACATTCGCACGCGGCATGAAAAGTGTCCGAAGTCAGAGGGCAGCCTGCTGCTCACGCCGAGCAGCCAGCCAGTCTTTGTAATCCTCCGTGAGTCTCGGAGCGACCGTCAGCGCCGGCGATTCCGTTTCCGCTCCAATCAGCACGACGCCGTCAAGCGCCGTTAAACCACCGATCAACTCCGTTTGAGACTTCGGCTTGAATCGCTCGCGGATCTCATCAAGCGGCAACCGCGACTGGCCTTTCATCATCGTTGCGAGGACTCGCTCGGCGGTGTCGTCATCAAGGCGTTTGAGTGCCAGAAACCGTCGACACAGAGCCACCGACATGCACAGCAGTCGCGGGGCGAGAAACAGGATCCACATAACGATCAGCACGCCGAGAATGTGGCGTCTCATCGCGAACGCCCCGTATGACGAACCATAGCTTGCGGATTCGAGCATCAGGCTGTCGGAGAACGAAACCCTGTGGCCTTCCAGTTCGAACGAGCCGGCACGGCGCCACGTTGAAATGAGTTCCCACGCAAACAGG